>Ga0247765_1000270_pt1 | contig 41535 bp, 50 predicted proteins | sample UWRJL106311C6_FD_179949 | JGI IMG/M metagenome (GOLD analysis project Ga0247765, IMG submission 179949) | Plant litter microbial communities from Arlington Agricultural Research Station in Wisconsin, United States - UWRJ-L106-311C-6 | ecosystem: Environmental > Terrestrial > Plant litter >... | reverse complement strand
TGTCCTTCCTCTGGTCCCCGAAAAGAAAGAAGCAAGTCAGCCACCGCTGTGGGGATATCCTGTCACTGTCTGTTCCGGGGTAATGAGTATATGCGGAGTTGCGCACACGCACGCTGGACACCCTTGTGTATCTTACCGTGCCATCCAACCACCATTGCAGAGATATGACAGCGATGACAGGCTCGCATTGTGTTCTCCCTGAAGCAAAATTGGGCGTGTATTTGAGAACGTGCGTTCCGCGTGACAGCGGACACCTGCAGGTTCGAAGGATGTGGCTTGCATGTTAACACTACTTTCTTGGAACTCTTTTGGTTCTTTGGTCCTGGTCCAGTCTGGGAAAGTGAAAGCGACTGTGGAATATGGAGCACAGAGAACATACGGGGCATGGGATTGGAGATTGGTAGCGACCAACACTGCTTGCATCTTCTCGTTCGATGTCCACCAGCTAGATATGCTTGCACGCAGTCACCACGCATGGAACTTGGGCACACACCCCACAAAGAAAGCAAATCACTTAAACGCGCATGCATACCGGTTCCTGTTCTTTCTTGTGGCCTGTTAATCTTCTACATCGAGTTCTTATTCTTGACTTGCACGCACCACCTCGCGTAAGAAAGGTTTTCATCAGTTTGTGATGGTGGGTTTTGTCCGGCATGTTAGAAGTGACATGTCGTGTAATAGTGGACAACCAACGTATGCAGATCGATGGGGGAAGGGGGCATTTTTCTTGACAGAACTTCAGAAGGTCTCGGATACGTTCGTTTGTGCTCCGCCCATTGACCTGACTTGAACTTACAAGCCTCAGAGACGAAGTACTCCAGAATGTCAAGAGGCAGGCAGGTACAACGCTAGGTACCTAGCTACTTTACCTAGGTGCATGGCTCCATACATGCTACGGAGTTTCACACATATGCAACCCACATGCCGACAGATCACGCATGGATCTCGATTCCACCACGGCGCTTATCGATCTTGCGTGAGGTGTGAGCTGTGAGATTTGAAAAGGGGCGAGGAGGCAAGGGCGGCATGGCATGCGGTCAGAAAGGGAAGAGGAAGAGCCCCATAGGTAGATTAAGTGAGGTTAGCTGGGAAATAGTGAGTATTTCGACGGCATCTTGTCTCACTCAGGTTTTGGTGTGGAGTGGAGTGCAGTGAGTGAGTGGTGCTGCTACACTCCACACACCCTTCCGCCCCTCCTAGGTAGTGCAATCCTTTATTTCTTTGTCTTTCTTGTTCACTTGTCGGCGGGTGCCGAGACCATGTCTCATCAACAAGGATAGCTTTGGTGGAACTGCGGAGATTTTGGTGACACATGGTCCAAGACCGTTGATGGGCGGTGATATGACATGATGGGCAAGCATTGCCTCGCTCGGATGGGGCGACTGAGATAACCGATTTGTCTGGGTGACTTTTGACGTCGCTCGCTAGCCCGAGCTCGGTCCAGCCAAGTCAAGTCTGGGCGGGTTAGCTTGACGATCAGCGCTAGGGGGCCAGCTTTAGTTCAACTGAGGCCTCGAGTGTGATTGTGCGGAGGCGCCGCAAGGAACAATCAACTCCAGTGGCTGCCAAGAGAAAACCGCAATACCGAACCATGGCCCTGCAGCGACCAGCCAGCTCATGCGGCCTATCGAGTTGACCCGCCTTGCGTGCGTTGAGCGTGCAGCAGTAGAATCGCAGGTAGACAGCACAGCCGCTAGCCAGTTATTCAGATCTCAGTCCGGGTCTTCGACCCTGTCTTCCCCCCTGGCGTTGCATGCCGAACCATGGGACAGAAGACCTGAGGAATGTCTCACTGCACGGGAGAAATAAAGAGTGGCAAAAGCTGAAGAAAAAAAGGGAGAAAATAAAGTTCTAACAAACTTTGCGGCAAACATTCTCTGCATGCTGTCGCGCCATGCTTTTCTTCATCCCTGGAACCCAACCTTTGCTTCGATCGACGTTTGGGGTGCTGTGCGGGAGGTAGCAATATAGGGCTGCGGCCAGCATCTCCCTTGTTTGCGCAGCAAGAAGCGAGGAGGCGCAACTGGTGTGTAAATGAATTGAGTTATCAACCAGTCAAAACTCGTCTTTCTCAATCTTACTCACGCCCGTAATCGCAGCACCAAAATTTGTGGATGATCACTTTCCCCTGAATGAAACATGGCTTGGACTTTTTCTCTTGGTCCTCCGGATGCCGGAACGCTCTGAACAGTGTGGGTCAGTTGTCGGCTTTCCACTTCTGAAGCTGGGGTGCCCACCGCCTCTGTTGGGCCTTTCAGAACGCTTCTCTTGCCGCCGAACCCCCCTTGCATGGAGGAGGGGCGGACTGCCGCACACAACTTTGGCGCAAACATGAGAAACAGCTTCGACCCGACGAGGAAAGATTGGGCAGCCGGCAGGCAGGACCAAAGAGTGTTTCACTCTCGGGTTCTCGCATCATGATTCGACTGAACAATCGCGCTGGGGTGAAGGGGGGACTGTATGTGTTGAAAAGGGGTTAGGCCGCAACTGTGTTGAAGATGAGGAAGCTCGAGGGATGATTCCACAACCGCGTGAGTAGCCGAGCCCCCATCTTCCGAAGAACCCGTTCGTCCTGGCGAGCATCATTGATAGATTGTTTTGCTCAGTAATATTCCGCAATAAACGATGCGGCGAAACCATGGCTTTGGTGGTGTGCTCGGTGATGGAATAGTTACAACGGGCCAAGGTTCAAGGTTGCATATCAAAAGCACAGACATAACATGATTCCTTCTTGCTCGTTCCAGTTGTCTCCCGAACAGGCAGTTTGGGGGTCCATCAGGCCAGGGTCTGCCAAACGTGGAGGGGGTTACTTTGGTGGGGGTTAGCCAGAGCAGAGTTCCGTCTGATGTCGCTGCGGCGGCCGGCTGAAAGGCCGTGTCAACCAGTAAATGATCATGGTCTGGCGCAGCGAAGAGAGCACCATGAGCACCTCATCGATAGTTGAAGCAGGTGGGAATGCAATGTTGTCGAGAAGCGGGAGTCGACCATGGCTCGGCGTATCGGCATCTGCTGTTGAGTGGTAACCTTGAGTACCTAGGTAAGCGAGGACGGACATTCAGGGCTCTCTGTCCACGGCCAGACAGGACCGACTGGATCCCGTGAGCTTGTTCGCCGTCGCCCGAGGGCATCTCAATGCTTGGAGAGAGCGGGATGCTCGTGGTTTGCAGAGGTTTCGTCTTGATGACTTCATCATGTGGCCGCTCTGGCGCCGGGATGCGAACCAATCCTTATCCAAGTGCGAGTCCTCTTGGCAGCCTGTCAAGAGGAAAGTCTCCTCTGGAGAGGGTGCCTCGCCATCTGTGGTCTGCTTTGGCGTTCACAACCACCTGCGCCGCTCCGTTGTCTGAATCATCGACGTGATTCGCTGGGAGGGTGGACACTATTCCCAATCCAGAGGATTCCTCCAGGATTCGGCCAGCCGTCAGGCATGGGTCGTCCAGGACAGTGCATGGGCTGGCCAGTGAGAACCCAGTCCGGCCACGGGATGGAAGGTCGCTTGGACCTCTCGACAAGAGTTATTTTCTGCCCAATGAGGTGGCGCAACAAATCGCACCCAACCCGGAAATTATGCCCAATGAACATCCCGGCCCGTCTCTCTTGGACGCAGTTGGACAGCGACGGTTCAGAGATAGAGAGAGATACAGCTCAAGTGACTCGAGATGGCAATGGGGCGGAGACACGGGGCCCAGCCCTCTAGTGGGTTAAAGTTAGGAAAAAAGAAAAGAATGACCGATGACAGGAGGCGGGCTTGATCGGTGGAGGCGATCGGTTCAACGACGGCGTGAATGGGCACCGATCTTGTCAAGGTGCGTTTTTGCTGGGCTTGACGCGGCCCGCAGCGGCCAGGCGCTGGGGGAGCCCTGTCATCGGCAATCCGTAATCACCCATTCATTGTTGGTCTTGGGCGAACAAAGGACGGCTAAAGGACCATTGAAGGGCCTTCCAAATCTAGCTTGAGACGTCACTAATGGCCTGTTTGTTTGGTTCACCACTGGAGTCCTCGGGATAGTTTTATGTTTCACCGCCGTCAATGCTGCAGCGTCAGCCGGGGGTCCCTTTCCGGCTGCAAGTGACATCTGGATTGATTGCCCCGACGAGTGCCGCGATCCTCCACCACGGAGCTTCCGGCAGTGGTTTGCAGTAACTACCTGTTACGATTTTGAGCAGGGCAGGCGCGTCGGCTTCGTTACGGATACGGCGCGTCGCGGGCACGACGCGATCTGGACCCCGCGGGGAGCTGCTGTTTCGGTGATAGTCGGTGCTAGGGTTTGCCCCTGCTCATGTCGTCGTGCCCATCTCAATTCGAGAATTTGCGTTGCGGCATCTGCGGCAACTCGTCGTTGTCAGGATCTTCCATGTCAGCAGGCGGTTCAGCCGTCGGCTGCCGCGTCTGCGCCTGCGGCAGCGCCTGAAGATGGAAGTGGGAGGATGGAGGGGCTGATCGAGATTGGGAATTTGGGGGATTTGGCAGCATGGAGTCCTCGGGTCACTTTTGCGGCGACCGACATCGATATTTTCCATTCTCAAACACGGCCCCAGGCCAAATTCGGCGCCCCTTTCGTCAACTGTCGTCTCCGGTGAGGCGGGAGGGATTTCGAGTGCATTGCCAGAATGCAGACTGCAGTGCTGTCAGGGACGGGCCCTACGACACGGGTCGCGGCATGGCCCTGGCCCAGTTGGTCACTTTTTGACAGGCCGCCTGACGGGCCACACACACCAACGACCACACCACACTGCCTTCTCCACCCTCCACATGGACCTGCGGGGGAAAGGCAGAGCAAGCTAAAGGAAAACCTGGGGGAACGGTAGCCCTCTCGCTACAACCAAACACTGTCGAGAGATCATGCCCACTGCTGTGATTCGCACGACACAGCCGTTGCTGCCAATACTGCGGCGTGCTATTGATAGGAGCCGTGGCGGAGGCGGTTGACGAGAAACCAGCGACTGATAGGGAGATGGAGTGGGATAATTGATTCGAGAATGGAAACAGTTTCTTCTTTCTCCCCTCGCATTCCTGAGGAGTTGCAGTTCAGCCCCTGAGAGATTGTTAGCGCAAGACTTTCCATCTTGGTCATGTACGGGGTGGAGTTGAATGCTCATCTTGTCAAAATATTTCTCGAGATCTCCAGAGGACGCACAACCTATATATTGCCTACCTTTTACGGCCTTCGTGTGGAAACTAAAATGCCCCAGAGAAAACAATCCACGATCGTGTCGTTAGCTCATCGAGTCGCACACGAACAATTCTTCAGGGGTTGGAAGTTATCGTACCTACATGGCCTGCTCCGAGCTTAGGTTTCCGTCTTTTTCATCCCAAGAGCTGCGGAGGCTGCATCTCGTCTGCCTGGCGCCTTCCAGCCGGGTCAGTGAGCAACAAATGCCAGGCTTGCCCTGGACGGGAGGTGACACCCGTTTCCAGCGATTCCGCAACGGTCAACTTGCGGCGCAGAACTGCGGTGATGGTTTAGGTAGCAACAACAACGCTCAACCGGGCACTCACCGCTCCTGGTTCCTGTTGCGTACGCTGTTCCTGCGTGCCGTCTGTCGCTCACTCACCAGCGCCAGGTCCGTTTTGCAGCATGCCCATCGTTATGGATCCTGTTCTCCCCAAATCCCGATCGGGTCCTTGTCCATCGCCTAAAACACGCACCGCCAAGCGCGACCTGACGTTGCTTTTTCCTCGCCAGTCACCCGTGGACAGCATTTGACGCTAAAGCTAACGAAGAGCATTGATACCCTCGTCCTCTCTGGCCGATTCGGCTGTCAGAACAACACCGGGGTGGTGGATGTGTGTGTGCCAGGGGCGCTGATTTCATCCGTCCGTCGCTTGCCTCTGCCCCCCCTTCTGCCAGCCCACCACTCAAACCCCGGGTCAGTGCCCTAGGCCCTAGTCTCGCCGATGCTCTCTCACACCTCTTCTGGCTTCCCTTGCAAGCCCCCGTCGCGACTTTTTATCCCTGGTACCTCCGGTGCCCACTCGTGCACTCACTACACCCCCTCCCCTCTTCTCTCGTTACCCCCCCCCTTGCCCACTCTTCTCTCCTCCTCCAGGGGGCATGGATTTCGATGGTGAGAGGGGTGACCCCTGCGAGGACCTACAAACATGCTTGGGGACGACGCTACGCTTTTCTCTGGTTCCTGCGTACACTAACGTTACCTACCTACCTACTACATAACACAACAGGCAGCCCGGCGTGGCCCTCCAGCACATGCCTGCTCTCTCGTGCGTCTGACCTATCTCTACCCAGTGCCCGTCAGACATCCAGACTGCATCGCGGCGCCAGCACTGCAGCCGATTGTCTTCCTGCTGGTAGATCTCTGCTTGTTTCCTACCAACTCCTCCTGCGGATGCTGCTGCGTGCCCCCGGCCACTCTCGGGCGAACTTGTTTACCGTCGACACCTAGCGCTGCTGCCCGGCCCTGTTCGATTCGGTTCGTTCATGTCACCAACGGCGCTCCTCCGGCCTGTGAGTCTCGGGTACCCTCAGAACCAGAAGAAGCGTTGCCCGTCTCGGCAGCTCTGGGGTCAAGGCCAGCGACCTCGACAAGTTCGGTCACGATCGCCTTCTTAGACCTACAACGCGACCGTCCCGTGTGTTGTCTGCTTCAGGGGCGCATTCCCGTCGACTAAGGCGGCTACGGGATAACTGTCTCTGCAACGCGCACTTGGCCCCGGACCTGCACACTTGACCCGCGCTTCTCGACGAGGGGGGGAAGACCTGTCGGGCGGCCACCCTGCAAACGCTGCTGCAGCCCCAGCGCAACACCACTTCCGGACCTTCCCAAGTACTTGCGCTAGACGTACGACGCCGCGGTCCACGGCTAGACCGCTGCATGCTCGATCTCAGGAACCAATTGGTCCATGTTATCATGCATGCCGTCTCCCCAAGTTTGTATTGCACACCCCATTCCTGAAGACCTTGCTCCCGCGAGACAAGCTGCCCGGAGACACCTAGCACTGCACTTCCCCTCACCCCCTTCGACTTAGTGGCTCAGGCGCAGCAACCATTCACACTCCCTGCGGACAACCTCACCAGCTCCCCGCCGTGTTGGCCAGTGCATTTACGCCTGACCCCTCTGCTTCGTCCATCCAGCCGCCGCCGCCGCCGCCGCTCCCTCCTCTCGTGCCCCAGTCTCGCCTCGACTAGATGGGATTTACCGCCAGGATGCATAACCAGATCATCGCCACCACGGCCATGGACCAGGACTCTCACCTCACCCAAGACAACTCGTATAGCAACGACAGCTGGGTAGACATGAACTCGTTTCAACACCAGACCTCCATGCCCGAGTACGGGGCGGGCTTTACCTATATGCCGCCAATCACCACTCATGGGCTGCCCCCGACAACCCAACCTTTGCCTTCGGAATCACTGGGTCGGATGCCGCCTCCGCCAACACCCCAGCAACCCCAGACCACGCACGCCCAACTGCCTATGCTCATGATGTCGCACGCAGCGTGGCCGAGCATGTTGACCAACCCGAACAGCTACACCCCGTCGATGTCCATGCCGTCACATGGCGCGCCGCTCAAGCCCACAAGACTGCCTGCGATTCAGACGTCGTCGCAGCCAAGGAAGACGCTGACCGACGATGATCGCCGAGCCATGTGCCAGTACGCCGAAGACCATCCGGGCGTCAAGCAGACAGACATTGGCGCTCGCTTCGGTGTTGAGAGAAGGTAAGACAGCTGGACGAGGATCCCCGTGTGCTCACTCTTTGGGGGTCTGGCCTGTAGTCTAACGTCATCACCAGTACCGTCTCCAAGGTGCTCAGGCACAAGGAGAAGTACCTCGGCCAGCAAGAGGAGCGGAGCAGCTCACCGATCAAGCGGACCAAGGGCAAAGGAGTGGACATTGAGAAAGCCCTGACAAACTATGTCAGGAATGCCCAGAAGACGGGAATGTCTGTGACCGGCGAGGACATCAAGGAAAAGGCCCGCCTGTTCTCCGCCACCATGGGCAGCGTCGCTGAATACGGCAAGAGCAATTCGGTCTGGCTTGACAAGTTCATGCTGAAACATGGCATCGGCCAAGGAAAGCTGATGCGACGTGCCTCGGAGACGAACATCCCCGACAGTGTCCGCGGATCGCCTTCGCTGAGTGCATCCCAGCCTTCAAGCGCCATTTCGCCTGCTTCCCCGTCCGCCCACTTGTCTCCCTCACCTCTGTCGGCGAACAGGAGCGAGGAAGATAAGGAGGGCGTTGGTAACTACATGGATTTCAATTCGGCGCCGAGCTCCTACAAGCATTCCAATTCGCAAAGCACTACATCCTTGTCGAGCGCCTTTACTGACACGGCGACATCCTCCTTTTCAGGAAGTGCGCTGAGCCCAACAGCTCCTTTCAACTTCTCACCCGATCCCAATGCTGGAGGGTTTATTGCCGACCAAAATCGGCAAATCCCTCCCCCCGGCGGGCCTGCCTCAAATTTCCAGCGCCCCCGCAGCCAAACGTTTCCCACGCTCGATATCGAGTACATGAATCAGCAGTCAACGGAGCCCCAGACCCCGAAGTATCACGTTTCCTCAACGGCGCCGTCATCTGCTCTCGAATCGCCGGCTAACGAATCAAACGGGCCTCCATTCAATCTTGATTCGACCGTCACGTCTCCGCAGCTGCGACACAGCAGCAGCAACAGCAGCATGACGGGCCGCGCAACGACCCCGGCAACCGCGGCATCCCCTATCTCGCCCACCCAAGAAGACGCGCGGAGAGCTGCCGACACATTACTCTCATTCATCCAGAGCGCGAGCGGTTTCGTGGATCATAACGAGTACCTCGCCGTGGTGCGTTTGACCGAGAAGTTGCGCATCCAGCAGAGCCAGATGGCAAAAGCCATCTCACACGGCATGGGAGGTTTATCGCGGATTCCTGAAGGGGACAGTGAGATGCCCAATGCCCCGCCTGTTACCATGGTCAAAGTGGAGGCGACAATGGCGGGTTGAAGGGTTGGGAAGACGCAGCAGGAACAGAGAAGGAAGAATTGTCTGGAATCTGACGACCATCTTCTCATCACCCATGTATCAAGTGCGGTACCGGCGTTGTCAGGGTTGCCTTTTTTCCCTCTCTTTCGGTCGCTTGGAGGGTTTAAAGGCTTTGAATTGGAGGTTCATCCTTATTTCCGACATGGGCGCATCGACTTGACCTCTCGGTGAATTTCTTCGAGTCCCCAGAAGTACACGATTTCCACGTCTCACGACAGCATTTGGTCGTTCGACCACCACGATCAAAACATCATTACAACCACTTCGAGATTACATATAAACCGCATTACTCCCTTTGCTAATTGGATTCCTTCATACCCACCCATTTGACGCTATTCTCATGGCCTTATCAACACCTATCTATATCACTCCCGACACCGGAAGAATCTTACGCTCACGCGAATCCAGGACTTGGAAGAGTTCTACTCTCATATGACGTTTATCCGAGCTGTTGTTCCTTTGATTGGGTTCTACGTCGACTTCTCTAATTTCTTGGTTGGTATCTCATTTTCTCTTCGCTTGGTTTTATGGTCTCTTTTCCACCCGAAAAGAGCCTCGTCAGTTGATGGGTCACGTTCTGAGGAGGGACCTAGGTTCTTGTTCTCTGTATCATTGTGGCGGCATCACGTGCATTGTATTCATGGTGATTTGGCTCCTTTCGGCGCGTTACATGTGGTAGTCAGTGTCCGGGTGTCTCAAAGTTGGTCTGCGCACCGAACAAACACTGGAAGCGGGAAGGGAAACAGTGCTTCAATTTGTGCGAGACGTCGAGGATAGGCCGGCGACAAATCAAGAAGGGGACGAGAGATTCGCAAGAGTCAATGAAGCTGTTCATTTCTAGCTGATATGGAGCCTTCGGTAACGAAATTTTTTTTTTGGACCTCGTGTTTTTGTTTGGTCAGCTGGGAATTGGTGGAAATGGAACCAACCAAGGGAAGGTAAAGGTACGGATCGGGATCAGGGCTTGGTTTTCGCCTGGATGGCCATAATTGGTGGAATGTCCACAGGCTTCTAACTTTTCCTCAATATTGCTTGTTCCGGCGGGCGGGTCGTTGTGGTGTGAGGAGTTGGACGGGATCGCATGGCATGTCCCGGATGGCATTTGGGAAAAGAGACGAGAAAATCAGCGTTGTTTTATTGCATGGTTCTCCAGGACGGAGTTCTATGACAGACAATTCTCTCTTTTTACCCCTCGTGCCTGCTGTTGACAAACGAAGACATGTCTCATTATGTTTGGGCTAGCGGGGGAGGGCCGGTTGAGGAAAGGGTGGGCCTCGTGTTTTCTCTTCAATTCTTCATCAATCACCCTAGCTCGCAAACTCCATTTCTCTCCCTGATCTTCCCGAGGTGATTTTTGCATGTGAATGCGAAATACAAGAGTCGAGCAACTTGCCACACAAATACTTGCCAGATTTTTTACTCTCTTCCCGTAATCTGGGTGGGTGGGGGAACCATCAAACATAGAGAGAGGGTGGCATTCTACCAGAAGGTGGTAACAGGCGGGGCTATTCTCAACCACTCAAATGTTCAAGACTAGACATTACTATATTATCTTTCCGTGGGTGCCAACAACGTACCTACCACCCAATGTAACCAGCCCACTTTCACCCACACTGATCTATATCTGCATTGCAGTGCCCCCCACCAAAGGAAAAAAAAGTCCAGTCTCAGCTGCATTCGCTAGTCATATCAGCTACGCCAACCTGTCAGCCCACAGCTCAGTGATGCCCTTCTCTGCCAGCTCGGGTAGCAAGCGGACTAGGATGAGCTCTACAATGTTATAGACGAGGTGCTTGTTGCAGTATGCATCGCTGAACACGGCTAGAATGCCTCGCTCAATCTCGTCAAGAATGGCCTCTTCGTCTTTGTCGGTGTGGCCTGCATCGTCCGTGCCTCCGATGGCTGCAGCGGCGGTAGTTTTCTGCGTAGCTAGCGCCGCAGCAGCAGCAGAAGCAACAGCAGTCGCATCAAGAGACCCCGGTTCTACTGATGATGCCTGACCGCCACTGCCTGGTCCGCTTTTCCTCGGCGCGGACCGCAAATCTTTTTGCTCTGGGGCCACATCACTGGACATCACAGATGTGACAGGGGACTGAAGCCCTTGCCCATGTTGTCGCCGCCAACGCGCCGATCCCTCTTGTTCTCCACCCGTCACGGCCTGGGGAACGACAGCGCTAACACCAGCACTAGTACTAGCCTGTACAGCGCTGCGGCCCTGCCCGCCGCCGCACAAGTCTTGGCCAGCTGGACCGCCTGTTCCGGAAGGCGACGACGAGGCAAACAGATGCCCGTTGAAGTACAATCTTCCCGCAACGGCGCCCACTCCTGGGACCAGTGCCCAAAGAGCTCGAGCGCATCTGCGCCGCAAGGCAAGCAATTCGCCCTCCGACGACGGCGCCACAAGCGTCGGAGTGCCAGGCATGTTGTTGGGGAAGAGTGCCCCTCTGACGTTGCGGAGAAGCGTGGGGAGAACATCTGCGTCGAGCAAATACCGATGGATGCCATACGAGAGGAGCCTATAATAGTTTGACATAAATGTCTCTTTGTCAGCCTTAACGGGGGTCTCATCCGAACGATATGATTTGAACAGGATTATGAGAGAAAAAAAGAACGTTTGTATTGTTTCATGCGTGGGGGACCGGGGGAGAGGGGTGTGAGAGAGGGGTTGCAGACGGGGGGTGGGTCGCGAGAAGGTGCGGATGAGGGGTCCAGTCCCTTCACGAGGCTAGCTTCTCCATGGTGCTCGATGTGTTAATTGAAGGGAGGGCTTTGGTCAGCCAATGTCTCAGAGCCTCGGAAGAGCGGGAATATGCCATGGGGAGTGTTAACGGAACTTGTTGACCAGGTCCGAGCGGTGACCAAAACCCGGGAACCTTGCATCAAACGTTCGGTCGCGGCCGCGGCCGTGGTCCAACATCTCCGAGCTCGCAACAAGTGCAAGAAGCGGAGCCGTGAGTATGGGAGACGCGGCATTGACACGCGAAGAAATTGACAACTGGGAAAGGTTGTTTTCAGCACCCTGGCGAATGTGGCTTGCTAGGGGTGGTTCGCAGAGGCCACAAAGAGCCCAGAGCTCCTTGGACTCAATGCGGGGTGACAGGGAAGCGAACATGGTGGGAAGATGCTGACACGGCGGGCATGACGGTTAATCGGACAAAAGTCGGAGCCAGCGGCGAAGCAAAACTATGGGCTGAGCAGCAAATCGCAAAAGGGCGCGCGGGTCGCGCGTCGGCTGGGGTAAATTGTGTGAAGCAAACCGCTGGGGTTTGGTTGTGAACCACATAACCCTTGCTCGGTCGAGCATGCATGGTTGCAACGGCTGAACAAGCCTCAGCAGGGAAATGGGAAACAAGCTTGGAGGTCATGCTCAACAAGCCCAAGATTGTGTGTTTCGGGCGTGTCCGGGGTCAAGAGCAGACACCGAAAGTGATCTGTCATTAATTATCTTTGTCGTCAACGAGCTCGAGCCTCGCCATCCGAGAAAGGGCAAGCCGCATCGGGTATCTGTGCTGGCGACGAGTATCAAGATGCGGAGCACATGGCTGGCATCGGACACGGCACAGACAGGCAAGCTATGAGCAAAAGGGCTCAGGCGTGCGTGTAGGAAAATGAGGGTGGATGCGACGGCTTTGGAGGGCGTCCCGATCCCTGCAGGCTCTTCTCCAGGCCGGCGCGTAGAGCAGTGATGTCGATGGCCCATCTAAAACGCCCCACGACATGCCATTGAGGAATCGTGCAATAGGAGGCGGCCAAGGACGAGCGGGCGACGTCATTGGCCGGCTCTTAAAGAGTTCCAGATGCAGGTCGCTCTGACGGGCGGGGCATGCGAGGGCAGGCGGTCGCCGATTTGGCCGCAGGACTCGAGGGAGGTGTGGCCCGCTGCACCCTGACCCATTGTCCCGAAGCCTTGCCCTGGTCGGGTATTGGCAGATGTCGTGTCCAGTGACCTCCTTCTTCAGCAATGCAAGGTTTTCGGGCCTTGAACACGCAGAACACCCCATCTTGATGGTTGCGACTCTGCCGCGTGCACTCGCACCCTCAAATGTGATTCGCGCCGCCTAATAGCACGCCCACGAGTCCAGTGACCGCAAGGCCATGCAGTGTGACGGTCCAGTCTGTGAAAGGAGTGGCTGGGGTGTATTAGAGACCAAGGGAAAAGTATTCGCCTACCTGTCAAGTCTGCCGTCCACATTGGCAGTTCGTCCAGGGCCCGTCATTGCGGTCCACTGCAGCAGAGATAGAGTTCCGTGAAGCCAAGGCATCTTCGCATCCAACTCAATAAGATTCGATATTGCGGTCCAGCAACGAAATCCAAGTACTGGTGTCTTCGCTGTCCCCAGATCAATCTCGGGCTGGCCAGCGGGGCGCATGGCTTCGAATCCTGCCTCTGTGTCGATACCACTATATTGCTGGCTCGCGGTTCGCGAACTCCGGAATGGGGCAGAGTGAGAGGCGAGAAGGATGGTAAGGACGGTTCGCAGAAATGCAGTCATAAGGAAGCACCACCGCAAGACGGTCCAGAACAGGACGTGAATCGAAATAGCGGCGCGCTTGTCCCGGGAAGAGCCTTTGTTAGCCGTATCACTGGAACCTCTCTTCTGCAGGATTGTCCTGGAGGCAATGATGATAACCTCATATATCAGCCACGGTTCCGATAGTTTGTTGGCTACAGCATTGGCGATGATTAGCTCCGAAACTATCTGGCCAACCAGAGATGTTAAACAGTCGTTTTCAAGGTCCTCGGTTGGGAGGAGGACAGCGAGAACACCATTAACCAACAGCTGACGATACGTCCCTTCGTTTTCGGCCTGTTCAGTTACGCTTGATGGATCGCCCTGTCGGGGTACCGGGGAGAGGGCAGGCAGAGGGCATAGCGCGTGGTATATCTCTTTTGGGTTGACTTGCAGAGGATGCTGAACAATCTGTTCATGCGCCGTTCGATAGGCTGTGTGCGCGTGCAAGTCTAGCGTCAGCGGGCCAACGTCTATCTGGTACACTAGCAGCAGGGCAACAAGAGCTAACCAGTGATGTGCCTATCGAGAAGCTCGGGGAGCTCATCGAGGAGCAGACTTCCCAGGTCGACCTTCCGGAGTCGCTGCTCGAGGGCGAGGGTGATGTGAGCGATGATCTGGACAATTTCGGCTACGAGGGTTTCATCTGGGGTGATCTTGTTGTACCAGTTTTGCACAAATTCCCTCAAGATGATGGAGATGAGGGCGTAGAGCTGCAAGTCGACATCATTCCGACTGGTAAGTGGCGGCAAAAGTTCCTCTATTGACGGCGACGTGCCCTTTCCCTTGTCGATGTGCTGGGGACAGAGAGTACGCCGGATCAGGAATGCTGTCGCGCGGTCTCCGAGGGGGTCGGCTGTACTGGGACGCGCACCTCGCCGTAGCCCAGGCCCGACTCCCCCAGAGAGCTGTCGAGAATTGTTTCCTTGCGGGCTACGGGCACGGGGTGGCCGAGGAGTTGACGTTGTGATCGAGTCAGTATCGGGGTTTGCGGCGGCGGGCCCCTTCGGTTGAGGGGTTAGAACTCGGGCGGGGCCCTGAGCAAGCGTCGTTGTCATGGCAGTCAGACGGGTGAATGCGCACTTATGTTTGTTGAGCGGTCGCCATACATCTCGAGATTTGGAGGGGGGGGGATTCCGGGTTCTCCTGTTGTGAGGAAGCTGTACCGCAAATGTGGTCGGGACTCAAGTGTAGCTTCCTCATTTGTTGGTGGTGTTGTCCGCATCATCAGTGACCGGAAAGGGAAGGCGGTGAGTGGCTCTCACTCCGAAATGCCGCTGGTGGCAAGCTTTCTCCGCTTCCTCTTGCTACATCCTACACACACCTTTGGTCTCGAAAAATTGTGTCGAGAATGAGGCTGTATACTGAATTGCTGTTTGTAATGCAATACATTCAACCTATAGAATCTGAAGGTGCAGCGACCCGCCGTGTGCAGATTACACTACATCAACCGCCTACGTACGTAGAGTCATCTTTCGCTGCCTGACCAGGACCTGACTAAATACATGGATGCCGTGATGGCTACTCCGTATTCCACTATGGAACCAGCTACCGGGTAGTATCACACTCGTTGTCTTCCCTTCGATATCGGGTACCTCCCCGCTTCTCCTCTGACCGCAAAGACGGCAACCAGGGTAGAAGCAAAACCGGGAACGGAGGCCGGGATCCTTAAAATTTGAACCATCTTCTCTCATCCGACACTATTAGTTGTCTTCAACCTCGGCAGCCCCTTGAGTCCACACTTCCAATCCTTAGCAACCTTTGAGATCAGAACATACCAGCGAGTTGGACCCCTTGATCTGGCAATGCCGTGCCAAAGATGGTTTTAGCTCCTCGTAGCGGTGTATTTGAAGATGGTGATAATGTAGTGGTCGTGCGCTCTTTGGTTTCAAATGGTAAATGGGCGCCGAACTCGGGAAGCAGGAGGAGGATCTGAGCTTTGGCGGGAAATCCTGTCCATCTTCGGCTCGATTGTACGAAGGTAATGGCAGAGGCGATCATGCACATACTGGGGGACGGGACATCTTGGTTAGCGTGGAGGCGGTAACTCACATCACTGATGAATATCAGATTGTTCCGCAAAGCTTTCCGGGGGGTGCAATACATATCGTGAGCATCATATGTACCTCATTTGCCCCAGAAAGGTGCATCGGGAATTGAAGTTTCTATCCATGCTATACGGTACTGTATAATTGGATGAGGTGAATGCAGAATAATTTACAGCACACCTCCAGGTATCTAAGCCCAACACCAGGCAAGAACTTAGGGCGCAAGTCAGAAGGACTTGTGTGTTGCCTCGTACCTAAGAATTAAAGCGTTAGCGGTGTGCACAAGCTTGGAATGATGAATTAGAGCATACCGCTTTCCTCTGAAAGCCCAGACGCCCCAGTTTCCTGCGCTGATGTCCTGGGGGTCCATATCGTTGAGATCCCAACGAAGGCTGCGGAATGTATTTTCGCCAGGCTCCAGCAAGATGTCGAATTCTCCTCTTGCCGACTTATTGACCCACTCAATGTCGCGTTCCATGTCGGCTTGTGTGTAGCCAGTGGCGATAATAGGTGCCTTAGTTTCCAGAAGAAGTGGTAGAGTCTCTTCCCACTCGTGAGAACTGGCTGGATGGCCCAACCCTGGATGGAACAGGACAAAGCAATCGAAGTACGGATCGTACGGGTGGAAATACCCAGTCTTGTGGATGGTGTGGTAGTAATCAACAATAGTGCTGATCTTCATTGTAGGCCATACTCTATCCTCGACAACAGCGCCAAATGGATTGGCGGCAGTCCGTGGTGGCAGCGGAAATTCATCATCTCTGTTGGCCATGCTCTCCGGGCCGATTAAGATGAGATGGAGCTTCGATTGAGGAAAGAGATGGGCAAGCTGTACCCAAGCATCCCGGGGCAGCGATGACTCTGCACGGGCTCCTAGGATAAAGAGCCTCACGGGTGGCGGCTCGACGCGCAAACCTTTGACATCTTGACCACCACCTGATTTTGGGGGATGGAGCGTATACCGCAGAGCTGGACTGTATTAGCATTCACCGGGGAATTTTGGTGGGTGTGCATACCGCTGAAGCTCTTTAGACCTTCAATTGTCAATCTATCACCCTTCTTGTAAGCGTACGGGCTAAGTTCGTGAATAATACTCCCCACAGTGATAGGGTACGTTAGTAATCTCGTGGCCTGTCTCATACTCCGGTCGTCGTTGATGGCCTGGAAAGACCGTGTGTATAGAAAAGTATCCCAATTGGTCATGTTGATCAAAGCTTCCTCCACCTGCGGCCCGGCGTACTCGAACTCGGGAAAAATACGGCCGGACCGCAAATCGTGGTCATCTTCGTTGATCTGGCGCAGCGTGTCGCATACTTGCAAATGTGCCTCGTAGTCATCTGCCCAGTGTTCCTTGCTACAATACACCGGAATTCCGCAGTCAGGACATTCATAGTCGACATGGGCCGGGACGCCGCTCGCATGATGGTCAGGGTGAGGACAGCTCGCATGTTGCCTTATGAAGGTAGCGCGATGACGGATCTCAGGAATCGGGGAGTCTGTGAACGAGTGAAAAAGATCATCGGCGGCCAAAATTCGTTTCGAAACAGGATTAGATCCTTGAGATGCCTCTTTGCCACTGCCGAAGAGTTTTTGAACCAGAGTGGATGACAGGCGCCTCGGAGGCGAGACTTGTCTGAGGGGCGTGTTTCGTCGGGGAAAGCTCTCGAACTGCACGAGCCGAGGACTCGTTTGCGAGTAGAATGATTGCTGTTGCGACAAGGTCCGCAAAATGCCATTGGGGCGTCTCCCACCCCTCAAAAGCGAGCTCGAGCATCGTGTACATATCGTCGATAGTGCCGAACGCACTGCGAGGTCAGAAGGGGACGCCATGGTCGCGTCTGGTTTTGCGACAAGAATGCTCAACTTTTTGGGCATGAGGTTGAGGCACGGCGGCCCAATCAGAGCGCATATCAGACTCAGCTTCAGCCACATGCGCTAGCCTCGACTGCCCACAAGGTGCGGCCGAGCGCCCAGGCTCCAGCTCCAGGATGGATACCAATATTTTTTTCCCGACTTCGCGAGCTCCAACGTCCAACCCCAAGGCTCGGCGGATCCGAAACAAATCTCCAACCTTGACCAGCCGTTTTCACCTTAGCAAAGCCGCGCAGGCTTCTGCGCACCAGTTGCAGTCATGGCGACAACTTCAAATATGTTTCTGTACTCATTGACGATCCAACCACCCACCAACGTCTCACAAGCGCTGCTGGGGCAGTTTTCGGGGACGAAAGAACAGCAAATTATCACGGCTTCCGGACCACGTCTTACTCTCCTCCAACCCGACCCCAGACAGGGAAAAGTGAACACCATTCTGTCTCACGATATCTTTGGTATCATTCGTGCGATCTCTTCTTTCCGTCTTGCCGGAAGCCACAAAGGTGAGTAGCGCTGCTGAAACCCTCCTCCCCTTTCTAGGACAGTTAGTGATACTGGATCCGGCCCTCAGCTCCGTCGGAATGTGCCTCAGCGGGCACCTCGACATCGCGTTCATGGGTCGCTCTGGGGGTGTGGTACTTGGTGTGAACTGTGCTAAAACTCGTTGGTTCCAGACTACATAATTCTCGCCACGGATTCGGGTCGCATTGCCATTGTCGAGTACATGCCGAAGACAAACAAGTTTCAACGGATCCATCTCGAAACGTTTGGCAAGTCGGGCGTACGACGCGTCATCCCCGGACAGTTCCTCGCTGCCGATCCAAGAGGCAGGGCTTGTCTCATCGCGTCGGTCGAGAAGAACAAGCTAGTTTATGTTCTGAACCGCAACTCGCAGGCAGAGCTCACCATTTCATCGCCTCTCGAAGCACACAAACACGGCGTGCTTGTCTTGTCGCTTGTGGCACTGGATGTTGGTTATGCCAATCCTGTCTTCGCGGCTTTGGAGATTGATTACTCTGAAGCGGATCAAGATCCAACCGGCCAGGCTCGTGAGGAGACAGAAACCCAACTCGTTTACTATGAGCTAGACTTGGGTTTGAACCATGTGGTACGAAAGTGGTCTGAAATGGTAGATACGACCGCGTCGCTCCTTTTCCAGGTCCCTGGTGGGAACGACGGCCCCAGCGGAGTTTTGGTTTGTGGCGAGGAGAGCGTCACGTACCGCCACTCCAACCAGGAAGCTTTCAGGGTTCCGATTCCCAGAAGGCGTGGCGCGACTGAAGACCCTCAGAGGAGGCGGGTTATCGTTGCGGGCGTGATGCACAAACTCAAGGGGAGCGCCGGTGCATTCTTCTTCCTGCTTCAAACTGAGGACGGCGATCTCTTCAAGGTCACTCTTGACATGCTCGAGGACAGTGATGGCAATCCTACGGGCGAAGTCAAGCGACTCAAGATCAAGTACTTTGACACAATTCCTGTTGCAACCAGCCTATGCATCTTGAAAAGCGGCTTCTTGTTTGCAGCATCCGAGTTCGGCAACCATCATTTCTACCAGTTTGAGAAGCTTGGAGATGACGATGAAGAGCTTGAGTTTGCAAGCGATGACTTTCCAGCAGATCCAAAGGCCGCGTACAACCCAGTATACTTTTACCCCCGGGCACTGGAGAATTTGGCCTTGGTTGAGAGCATTGATTCCATGAGCCCCCAGGTGGATTGCAAAGTTGCAAACCTGACCGGCGATGATGCGCCGCAAATCTACTCCATCTGCGGAAGCGGGGCCAGAAGCACGTTCCGGATGCTCAAACATGGACTCGAAGTGTCCGAAATTGTCGCCTCGGAGCTCCCTGGCACGCCATCAGCTGTGTGGACCACCAAGCTCACCAAGTACGACGAGTTTGATGCGTATATCGTCCTCTCCTTCACCAATGCCACCTTAGTTTTGAGGATCGGAGAGACGGTCGAAGAGGTTAGCGACAGCGGTTTCCTCACCACCGTGCCAACTTTGGCTGTTCAGCAGTTGGGCGAAGATGGCCTGATTCAGGTCCATCCCAAGGGCATCAGACACATTGTGCAAGGCCGCGTCAATGAATGGCCAGCGCCTCAACACAGATCGATTGTGGCGGCGACGGCCAACGAGAATCAGGTTGTGATTGCCCTCAGCTCTGGCGAGATTGTCTATTTCGAGATGGACGGTGACGGCTCACTAGCTGAATATGACGAGAAGAAGGAAATGTCCGGGACTGTTACCTGTTTGAGCCTGGGCAAGGTACCGGAAGGTCTCAGAAGAAGTTCCTTCTTGGCGGTAGGATGCGATGATTGCACGGTGCGCATTCTTAGCCTGGACCCTGAGTCAACGCTGGACATGAAGTCGATTCAGGCTCTTACTGCCGCCCCATCAGCACTTTCCATCATGGCAATGGAGGATTCATTTGGTGGTACAACTCTGTACCTTCATATTGGACTCCACTCAGGTGTCTATCTTCGGACCGTCCTCGACGAGGTCACCGGTGAACTGACCGACACGCGTCAAAAGTTTCTCGGCCCCAAACCTACGAAGCTTTTCCAAGTTTTGGTGCAGAACCAGCCTTGTATCTTGTCTCTCAGCTCCAGACCTTGGTTGGGCTACATTGACCCACTGACTAAAGGGTTCATGATGACTCCCCTGAGCTACAATGAACTTGAGTATGGTTGGAACTTCAGCAGCGAACAATGTCTGGAAGGCATGGTTGGGATCCATGCCAATTACCTCAGGTATGTCCTTCCCTTGTTGCTCAATTTTTTTTCTGGGCTGGATGATGCGAAATGGGATTCCCGATGCCTTTTGGCCATGTGGCTTGACATGCTTGAAAGCATATCAATTGTTCCTTCTGACAAAGCTTATTCTACACCGCAAGGTTTTCACTCTTGAAATGCCGGTCGGACTTTTGCTAATCTAGCTGTCTACAGGTCAGTCTCTTCCACGATCAGGCGGCCTTTCCAAGTTTCATGATGAGAAATGGGATACCCGATGCCCTGTGGCCATGAGGTTGATATAAGCTTGAAAGCATATCAATTGTTCCTTCTGAAAATGCTTCTTTTCTGTTCTATTATCTGCCCACTCCTCTTCGCCGTAAATACTGACTTGGGCTTAGGATTTTCACTGTCGAGAAACTTGGAGATAATCTGATCCAAAAGTCGATACCCCTAACTTACACGCCTAAACGTCTTGTGAAGCATCCAGACCAGCCGTATTTCTACACGATCGAGTCCGACAACAATACTCTCCCCCCCGAACTCCGGGCACAGTTACTTGCTCAACCCGATGCAGTCAACGGGGATACGAGGGTGCTGCCGCCAGAAGACTTTGGCTACCCGCGAGCCAAAGGGCGATGGGCGTCCTGCATTAGTGTCGTCAATCCGACCAGTGAGGAACCAGGTGTTTTGACCAAAATCGATCTGGATGGCAATGAGGCGGCTGTCAGTGCGGCAGTTGTCTCATTCGCAAGCCAGGAAGGCGAGAGTTTTCTAGTTGTAGGAACTGGCAAAGATATGGTTCTCAACCCCAGGCAATTTTCCGAGGGGTACATTCACGTTTATCGGTTCCACGAGGACGGCAGAGACCTTGAATTCATCCACAAGACTAAGGTTGAGGAGCCACCAATGGCCCTGATTCCTTTCCAGGGCCGTCTCTTAGCTGGCCTCGGCAAAACACTTCGAATATATGACCTTGGTCTGAGACAACTTCTCAGAAAAGCCCAGGCAGACGTAGCTCCACAGCTCATCGTCTCGCTTCAGACCCAGGGAAGCCGTATTGTTGTCGGCGATGTTCAGCAAGGGATCACCCTAGTAGTCTATAAGCCTGAGACAAATCGCCTTCTCTCTTTCGCTGATGACACTAACAACCGGTGGATTACGTGCACGACCATGGTCGATTACGAGTCTGTCGCTGGAGGAGACAAGTTTGGCAATGTCTGGATCTTGAGGTGTCCAGAAAAGGCCAGCGCCGAGGCTGATGAGCCTGGGTCCGAAGTTCATCTCACGCACGCCCGGGAATACCTCCACGGTACGCCCAACCGTCTCGGTCTCATGGCTCATTTCTACACCCAAGATCTCCCCACCAGCATCTGCAAAACAAACCTGGTGGTAGGCGGGCAGGACGTCCTGCTGTGGGGCGGCATTCAGGGAACAATCGGTGTCCTCATTCCCTTTGTGAGCCGAGAAGACGTCGACTTTTTCCAGAGTCTCGAGAATCATATGAAGAGCGAGGACCCTCCGCTCGCTGGGCGCGACCACCTTATTTACCGAGGTTACTACACGCCAGTCAAGGGGGTGATTGATGGCGACCTCTGTGAGAGGTTCAGTCTGCTGCCGAACGACAAGAAACAGATGATCGCTGGCGAGCTCGACCGTTCAGTCCGGGAGATTGAACGGAAGATTTCAGTATGTTGTTTTCGCTCCTTCTTGGGTGGTATTGGCCAACTGATCTGTTCCACAGGATATCCGAACACGTTCTGCTTTCTAGCGAGGACAGTCTATTCTTCCTTCCCTACGGGCCCGAGGAATTTTACAGCTGTATTATACACCATTTAGAGCACAGCGGGTGCTCCTACGTTACATGGCGGTTGGCGTTATACCAAGGCACGCATGGATATGCGGTTTGCGGCACCGTCTTATGATGGTTTGGCGGGCAGAACTCGCGGAGATGTGAAGTCAAAAAAAACAGATATTACAGTCCCAGCCCCTGAAAATAGTGACCCCTTCAGTGTTGGCCGGCCCACGTCTCATGGTCGAGCCTAGCGCGGCCCTCTCTTTGAAAAGGCCCGACTCCCCTCAGGGGGGGGGGGCCTTCCTCCAGCGGAGAAGAAGCGGCCTATCAGCAGCGATTTTCCAATCCCACTGCCCGCAGAAATGGACGTCATCACCTGGTCGGGGGTTCTCCTTCTCCCACGCCTCGTCAGCAAAGTAAGATTCTACCGCCTCGTTCAGATCATAGACCGCCTGCTCGAGATAGAACACGGCAATGTCATAGTTAGCCACTTTACACGTTACCATCCACCGCCGGATCTTGGCCTTGCGCACTTCCTCCTCTTCGCCCTCGACAGGCCGCGGCGAAAGGCTCACGCCGCCCTTGTAGAACCCGCCTGGGATCAGGATGGTCCGTCGTCCTGCCAGCAAATGGTCGCTGCCGAGGTTGTTCGCCCGCCGCAGCTCCGCGACCGGGACGCCGTACCGGAGGGAGAGAGAGGGAATGGTATCGTGCTCATGGTTGAGGAAGTGGAGCGTGTCTTGGGCAGGTGCCGACGGGTACGCGGATATTGACGCCGATGATGTGGAGGCGGAGTTGCTAGAGAGATGAGACGCGAGAGCTGCCTTTTCCGGGTTGGACGAGGAGGTATCCGTGTTGTGAGGAGGCGGCTGCGGGGTGGCATTGGCGTCAACCTTTGCGTCGGGAGTGGTGGCAGGAATGGAAATGGGAATGGGGAAGGCCAAGGGAAGAGCAGCTCTGGACAAGGGTGTGTATGGTGGCGGTGGGGGGGCCGAGGCTGCGGGGCTGCAGGTTGGCCTGTTCACACCGGGGTTGACATTGGCGGTGACGAGAAGGGTATCGCCGTCACTCTCGGGCATTGCGGTCGAGCCATGGGCGTTGGTCTGCCCAATTTGCGCGGCCTGCGCGGCCTGGTACGAGGGCGGCGGGTTGACGGAACACCCCTGTGGGATGGGAAAGAGGGACGGGGAGGAGGATGATAACCGGGATGAGATCTGACAGTAAGGGCAGTAGAAACTGAACCGGGAGTTTTTCTGCCGTTATGGGTTAGGTCAGTGAGCTTTTTGTTCTTTTCAAATTTCTTTTTCCGTATAGGATCTGTTCCGTCTTGTTCAAGCGACGAAGGAGGAGATTCGTTGACCAAAAGACGAAAAAGGAACTTGCATGTATACAGTGGCCACATATCACGCGTGTGCAACAATCCAGGCGGCGGTTCGAAGGCAGTAGCTTCTCGGCTTCGGACAGTTGCGGGATGACGGCTAGGAGTGTCGCACAAGTGCAACACGCGTCCATAGTTTCGATTAGTAGATAGGCAAGGAGCTGGATACAAGGCTGTGTTTCGAGGGGGAGCCAGTTGTGATGGCCCAGAGGCGACTTATGACCCAACGGGTGGTGCAATTAAATCCATGACATGGTGTAAGTGGCGGTTTTACCCAGAATCTCCTCTCCACTGAACCTTGAACGCTACGCGTGCCGGGTGGGGGTTATCGATAAGCCCTTGAACAGTTCGGGAAAACAAGGACTGAATTCACCACTTCGAGGCGGGAAAGCTCCGAGCTCACCCTGGTGTGCCCCACTGCAGTGGGTGAACCCCGCATTGTGCTCTTACGTTGCTTTTTCTTCGTCGACTTCGAACCCTTCACCGATGAAGAGGCAAAACACACTAAGGCAGGTTCATTAAAAAGGAGGCTTGAGAAGACAGGCCAAGACGACTACTAAGGGGGATCTTAGTGTGAAACATTGGGAAAAGACTGTGACCGCCACGTCTAGAGAAGAGTCCGAACTCACTACTCTAAAGGGTGGATGCGCAGAAATGGACACCGCTCTCGAGAAACCAAAGAGGCCCCAGAGGAGGAAACGAGGCGGTCGGCAAGTGTGCTGCACGCAGCGTCCAATGGAATTGGGCTCCATTATCGCGGTCCAACGCTGACAAGCTGGAATTGGATCTGGGAGGGTCAGAATGGCCTAGCTGCGCACGAGTCGTCCCAGAAAGGGGCCCGAATGGGGAGGGGGGGAAGAGGCAGACCACGTTAGTCCATCTGCCAGATCGGAAGGACAGTGCAAGAACACGCTAAAGAATTGACGGCACCCGCCTGGGCGAATCGGCGCTTTGATTTGGCCTGCAGCTTATGGTCCCCAGCGTCCACTGGAAGGCCCGACAGCGCAGACCTGCGCGCCTGCAGCAGAGGCTAAAGCAGGGTACGGCTTAAGACGGCTTGGTGCACTGGAAGTCCCATCCCATCAGTTGCATGGCCAGCCACGAGGCGGTCGGGGCGAATCACCAGCTGCCGCTGCCTCTTCGTTCCCTCCCATCATCTGCACATTGCTCGGGCTGCCAGGACGACACCGTGGTCAAGGCAGGTCCGCTTTCTCCACGACCTGGTCTCTCTTTCCATCGCAGCGTCTCGTCCGAGAGGGGGTAGTGGGGCCTCAGAATTCTAGCGAAGTGCACACATGGCTAGGCAACTTTGCTTCCACTGTGGTGGGGCCGCTCTGCTGGCTGCCGTCTCGTCGCGACTTTAAGGGGAGGAGCAGACAGGCAACAAAAATTATGCTTCTGCCCGCTACCCGCTGTCAGTATTCACTGCACCTGTCCGCTATCCGCTGCCTGCCACTTGCCCAGCTGCTCGGCATTCTTCTTTTCCTCGGGTTGTCTGCTTGAGGCCCCCTTCTGCCCGTCTTGCCCAGTTCTTTTAGTATTTGAGGGGTCCTGGCTTCCGGATTCAGCACTCGCCGCTGCTTCCCAAGATCGCAGCTGCCCGCTCGCTGCCAAGGGTGCACTGGAACCAAGACTTGAATATAAGCTGATAAGCGAGTTGCGATTCCGCGCAAACTCACCAAGAAAGCCCCAAGCCATGGCGGTAAGATATTCCCCATCACCCACTTCTGTCGGGTTCGACATGCCGGGATTGGCTAACATCTAGGCCCTCCACACTGGGGCCCGTTCTGCAGGTTTCGTATCCCCAGATCGTCCTGTTCGGCGACTCGCTATTCCAGGGCGTTGTTGATGTTGTTGACGGCTTCTCGTTCCAGGCAGCGCTGCAAAGCCGTATGTGGTTCTCGTGCCCCCATCTGCTGCCTCGTTTGGCTCTTGTTGACATACTGTCCCGGGCCTACACCAGAATGCCTCCGCCGTCTTGACGTGGTCAACCGCGGTCTTTCTGGATACAACACATCCAATGCGCTCAAAGTACTGCCGGGCATCTTCCCCCCACCGGCCCCCGGCGGACCGAAGCTTGAATATCTGGTGCGTGTGCCCCCCCCCACCCTGGTCTGCCGGTACTTAGGGCCGTCAGCAACGGCCCGTGCTGCCTCGGCGGCTGTGGGCATTGCCGGACTGACACGTGCCACCAAACGCTCCAGTTCATCCTGTTTGGGGCCAACGATGCGTGTGTGCCGCTGCCCACCAACTTCCAGCACGTCCCGCTGGACAAATTCAAGGCCAATTTGACGCGCATCATCACCCATCCCAACATTGTGGCGCATAGGCCAAAGATTTTTCTCGTGACGCCACCCCCGCTCGATGAGATCCGGCTGACGGTGCTGGACCTGGCCAATGGCCACACCAAGGCCACGAGGCACACCAAGATTAGCGCGACATATTCGGAAGCTGTCCGCCAGGTAGCTAATGAGCAAGCTGTTACCCTTGTGGACCTCTGGAAGGCGCTGATGGACTCGGCCATAGCCAAAACGCCGGGTTTCAACCCCAAAGGCCCCGCCCTGGGTGACCCAGAGAGCGGCCAGCGTGGCTACCTCGAGCAGCTGCTGCCTGACGGGCTGCACATGAGTGCCGAAGCGTACCGCATCTTCTACGACATTGTGCGCCCACATGTCGGCCTGGAGTGGCATTGCAAGCCCGAAGAGGAGAGATTTGGGTGGGTGCTTCCTGAGTGGCGCTCAGCGCCCTGGCTTGACGAAGACACCTATCTGGCTGGCCCGGTCCAGAACCGAGACTGAGTGAAAGACCGACAATGGAAGGTGCTTGGCTGGATGACTAGGTGGCATTCTGATTTTTTGTTCTGCGTTTGTGTCGGGTGGGGAGGTACGAATGAAGTACCGCATGGCAATCACCACAGGCTGGGTGAGGTACCTCTGCATCAGCCGTAATTGTGCCGCCAGAAGTACATTACTAAGGTGTTGATTTGTAGCCCAAAGTTGTGTTTTTTTGAAGGCGTTGACGGGTGGCATGATAAGAAAATTTAACAGATAAAAGACGAAAACCGTGTTTCAATTTCCAGTAACACGATGTTTGCACGCGCCAAAAGGACATGGTTGCAAAAAGTGTTCTGTGTAGAAACACGAGGAAACTGTGCTGGAGTCCTCCCTCTTCCGAGGTTGCTTCCCAAGCGGCACAAGGTCGAGAATCAGGCATGCTTAGTCATGTGAAGCGCCCTTGAGCACCTCCTCTGTAGTTCTAATTGTTAGTGGGCAAACCCTGGAGCTTGGGCCGTTGTGCCAGCTTCACCTACCATTCACACGAGTGCTCTTATGAAGGGAAGAAACCCCTCTCAGAATCGGCTACCCATCTTTGCAGTGCCCCATCATAGTACTCAAACTAGTAAGCAACATCAATCGGTCCGCACTTGATTGCGTAAGAAAGGCACTTCAAGATGAACAACCCGAACCGCTGCTGCAGGTTCTCCCCAGAGCGGATGGAAAGCCCTCGAACTCATATCATTAGCCACATCCAGGTTCTGTCCGGATTTCAATGCAAGCCTCTCTGCATTTTTCCTGTTTATATCTAATAAACCATCATCCAAATGGAAAACTGGAACTGATCCCGACCTCCCTACAGTCAGGATCTGGAGAGTCAATCACACCCCGTGATAGAATGTATTCTGTTTGTTTGTCAGGGCAGGGCCAATACCCAACCAGATTAATGCAAGAATCTTCCCTACCTAGCCAGTTCAAAAGTCGCGGGATTCGGTCTTTTGGCCTGTTGAAACCCTGCCGTGCGCCAATAGTTAGAACAGAAACTCACTTATCGACGCGTGGTCAGGGCATCCCAGGATCCTGCTCTAACAGGCAGGCCCTCACACGTGCACAGCAGTTGCCGTGAACTTGGCAGCGCGGTAACTAACAAACAACATGAGTTCCGCGCTTCAAACACCAAATCGGAGGCAAGCGATTGGAGGTTGACCAACCAAACCTGCGAAACAAAGCTCTCCGTCGCCGCAACCCTCGACTTATTTTGGGGGGCACATATCAACCAGAACCGTATTCACTCCGCTTCTATCATCCACAGCAACACAGAAACTTCATTCTCGGCGACACAGCCACACGCGGCACAGGATCATAATTGACTGAATTTCTCCATTATCCATTCTCCCTGCCTTCGACCCACGATCTGTTCTTCAACATCAGCAGCCGAGTTAACCAGGCAGCGACACGCTTTCCGTTTCGAAACAGGAATCCGTCATTTATTCCCATATTGTCCATTGATTTGGCCGTAGTCAATCGGACACTCGGCGATTCAACCCCGCTTGCCATCGCCTCCGAACGACCCCAACCGCACGTCTCTCCCTGTCTTCAATCTTCGAGCATTTTCCTACGAGCTTGAGGCTGGCAGCAAACCTGAGACGCGCTGCGGCGCTGGCACTCCCCTCGCAACCAGAAATCAAGAAGCTCGGACGATCCAAGACCAATTTTCACTCCGAAGGTTCCCCCGTACGTCCCTCAACCTCGACACCTCCCGACGCATCGTGTGGGCTGCTCCAGTCGTTCGCTGCCTCTACCCACTGTCGGAAACTAGCGACTGCTAGAGCGACCTCGCGGACAGGTCTCGCTCAGGCGAGCGATGTGGGGGGTGGTGGACCTTGAGGTTCAAGCATTTCCAAGATACAGGTCGAACACTGAACCGTTCTTGGGGTTACACGACAACTTGTCTTCTCACCTCCGCGAATACATGAGAAGCCTTATCCTCACCGCTCGCTGATACTTCTTTCCGATCCCTCGCCGCCCCCCCGACCGCCTTTTCGGCCGACTTTGTCCACAAGAACTCGGTCAACCCTTCGGCTTTGCGTTTGGGTATGGATCCGCGCTTCATCGTCACCCGAGAAGAATTCCACGATGTACAGATGGACTTGAAGCGCGTCCACTCCATCCAGCAGCAACAATCGGAAAGGATACGGCTATTGGAGAAACGGCAGGCTGATGATGCTGCGCTGAAATCGGTGTGGAACTCACCCTTCCCGAGTGTCCTAGGCGGAACACCCCAACACGGTACGGTCAAGTTTCCTCTGCAGTCTACGCCGTATCCCCCCTGGCTGACGTACCGCTAGGTCCCGTTCACATCGCCCAGAATGAGGTGTTCGCTGACGATCTTGACGAGAGCCATAACCTCCTTGGGTCGCTGCAGCTAGAAGCCGAGGACGAGCCTATGCGGAGAGGAGCTGCTTCAAGAGCCAACAGCGTCCGATTTGATGAGAGCGCGCTCCACGGCGCGAATTGGACTGGTCAAGGTGGACGACACTCTGGTGAATTCGGTCCAATCCGGCCGAGCAGCGGCATGGGAGGTCATCAGATGATGGAGCGCTCCCTATCACACAAGTCTGATGGGAGACACAGTTCGGCAGGGCATTCAGTTCACTCGATGCACTCGGGCCTGTCCGGCCGTACTAGTAGTCTAGGACTCGATACCAACTTCATCATTGGTGCCCACGACGACGACTCACCGCTCGACATTCCTGAGCCCCCACCGGGGTTGTATGTCATGTTGTCTGCTCCGTCCATCATTCGCTGTTGGTTGACTGATAACTTCACATCCAACAGCTTACTGTACGCTGTCGTCTGCACCGGGTCACAGAAGTCGACGGTAGAGTATTCACTCCTCAAAGATCTGAACCTGTTGAGTAGGATTCATCGAGAGCTAGATGGTGTTCACAGAATCCAACTTCCTGTCTTTCTGGCAGAGGCCAGGGTTGTACAGTCGAATTCGCGGTCTGCCAGTCCAGCTCCACAGCTCCCGAACATCACTTGCTCCTTTGAGGTGACGGGATCGGAGCGCCAGGAGCCACCGAACTCGTCGAACACCATTCGGCTCTTCATCGGTAGCCACACTTTGCGTTTGCATAGCGCCGACATTCTCTTGTCGCAGAATTCCATGACCCTGTACGGAAATGATCGCGATAAGCTTTCGGTTCCGTTTGTGCGTCCGGAAGACGATGCCGTCTTCAAATATCTTGCAACAGCTCATATCATGCCGGAAAAGCCCAAGCTCAACGCTGCGGCGCCGGAGTTTGTGTCAGGTGACAAGGCGGTCAATATCTTGGCCCCACCACCAGAGGCTCCAGCATCCCAGGAAATCAACCCTGCAGAGCATGGCTCTGACAGGGGACTCTTGTCGCGGACGGGGCAGTCAGGTGATGCGGGTGAGGCCTGCGCCAAGAGCAGTGCATCAGAGAGCGGTGGAGAAAATGAGAAGCTGCAGCTAGAAGCTGCAGCAGCCGAGATGGGCAGTGGCGCCAAGGACGGCGGAGGGCAGGTGGACAACGTACGTCGAGAGCCCAGTGCTGTTATCAGAACGCCCTGGCGTCAAACAGCATTGGGTTCCGGGTCGGACAGCGGGCCCCGTGAAAACACGCCTCTTAGCGGTTACCAGCCAGCTACGAGAATTCGAAGCATGAAGGTTTTGCGGCCCACCAAGTCGAGTAATTCGTCAGCCAAGACGGGCGCAGCTTATGAGCCAGCACCAGCAACGCGCTCCAGCAGCGAGCTCCGGCGTAAGGGCTTGGGCGAGAACCAAGCGTCTAGCAACAGCAGTGTCAGCAGCTGGGGCAATCCGAAGCGCGCCCTGGGCACCAGCTTGAGTAACAACACGAGCGGCGCCATTGGCGGTTTCGGGGGTGTGGGCGATGGCCGGCTGCAGTCCCCAGCTCACGAGACGGGGAAGTCGTCTGCGGTGCCAAGAACGGCCAACAACCCGTTGGGAAGCGCATCTGCATTCTCATGGATAGCATCAAAGCCAGAGGCACCTGCCACTACAGCCGAGTAAGACGAGCTGTGACTGATTTTGTCGGATTGACATAACAACTCTGCGCCAGCTACCTTTGACTGGCGCAGGTTCAAAAAGAAAGAAAGAAAGAAACAAAAGCGAATAAAAACAAATACCATGAAAGGTAGTAGTGTCCATGTTTCATGCATGACCGTATATGTATCATACTGGAACGTCCCGTGTCCGCCTCCTAAATCTTTGATGCAGGCCCCAGAAGCGCCTGCAGCGACGCCTTGGAATCTCCCGCCGTTTCCTTGACCAGCTTGACAATAGACCGGAACTCCTCAATCCCTGCATCCCCAATGCACTCATAGATCCAACTCTCGCTCGTCGTCACCACCGCCCCGGCCGCCGTCAGCCGCGCCAGCGCCACTGGCACCTCATGACGACTACTGCTACTCACCCCGTCCGCAATAACATACACCTTGTGTCCCGCCGCCAGCAAATCCAGCGCCGTTTGTGTAACGCAGATATGCGACTCGATCCCAAGAATAGCCACCTCCGCCGGCTTGATACTCCCTTCAAAATGCGAGGAAATCTGCGGGATCCACATGCTAAAGCGGGTCTTGTCGGCGTCAACCCGCGCGTCTTTGATCAAAGGGAGCAGCTCTGGGACGGTGTTACCGAGGCGGGAGCGGTTTTGTGTGGTCACATAGATGGGGATGGAGAGGATGGTGGCCGCACGGAGAAGTTTGGAGGCGGTGGAGATGACGGCATCAATGGAGGAGATGGTGGGAGTGAAGGCCGTTTGGATATCGCATACGCTGGGCGGGGGGTTAGGGATTTGGGGTGGAATGGGGAGCGGGGGACGTACAAGATGGCGGGATTGGCTTGTAAGTGAGGGTTATTAGAGTGATATCAAGGTATGTGGGACAGGTGGGAGACGAGACGAGGGGAGGGGGTGGACATGAGTGAGAAAGGGGCCAGACGCAAGCCCGATAGGCCAACAAGCAAAGGGAAAACACCACGCACCAAAGCGTCGCTGAGGTAGAGGAGCCATCCTGATGAGATGCACAACACTCTGCTGAATTTTGCTCTGAATAAATCCTACGAGGAATGTTAGTATGAGCCTTCCTCATCCTAAAGCGTGATTATGAAAACTCACCCGTTGGTATTCGAAAGAGGGTCGTAAACTGAGACAGAATCCGGATCAGGTAGCGTATCTTCACTTGCAAGACCAGGTTCTAGTCAAAGGGCACATGTAAGCCGGGGATCAGTATAAAAGAAGAGGTTCCAGGATGTCAAAAGAAAGGAATGGTTTCCAATGGTCTGGAGGACGGCAATGGGCACCCGAGGGGGGGACGGAGTGCGGGGTAAAGATCAGCATGTTTCTGCTCCATTCAGCGGCATTTGGAGGGGGATAGGTACGGGACGAATGTCTGTCCAAACCACGAGATAGGGACAGGAATACACTTCTCCCAGTGTATTGGATGCCTCCGTAAAAACAAGACGCTAAGAACCCGACTCCTGAGGATTCCGAGCCGGTAGATTTGCAGGTCATTAGATTTGAAGCACCATTGCATTGAATTTTTTTTTTTGATGTTTTTCAGGGGAAAAAAGGGGAAGACGGCTCAGGATGACATCATGAAGAACATTCTTGCATTCGTGCTAGGCCTGCTCGCCTACGATACTGACAGCACCTGAAGGGCAGAGTGCACGAGTTTCAGCCCATATGTACGCTGTCATGACGCTGCTGCTCAATCGAGCTCAGAACTTTGTCGCACAATATAGGCTGACAACTCGGCGCTCTTTTCCCAGCTAAAGTCATCCCTCGCTGAGGCATCGCGGATTTTGGCCAGCTCATCTAGAAAAGCTGGAACAAAAGTTCCTGGCCCACGAACTTCGGGCCTCTCTGCTGCAAGCTCTGCCGCAATCTCAAAGTGCAGCATAGCACCAAGTACGGCGCCAACCACGTCTCGACCTCCCCATCCAACCGCTACAGCTGCCGAGATGGCGGTGCCGAGTGAGCATCCCATGCCCGTGACCTCGCTGAGGTATCCATGGCCGTTCCGCACAATGTACACCTTATCTCCATTGGTAACATAATCCTCCCTCCCCGTCATGACAACGACGCACTGCTCGCGCTGTGCAAGCCGCATAACAAGAGTTGCCTTCTGGGCCATGTTGAGGGTGTTGGAACTGTCGACGCCTCGTTGTTGCGTCTCGCCATCTTCGCCAAAGGTGGCCCTGATCTCACCTTCATTTCCCTTGATCACATCCACACGGCCAGCTGTCAGAATCGTCTTGACAGCATTGCGGCGAAGTGCCGACGCGCCAGCCCTGTTGTTGAACCGCCATCAGCGTGTGCAACCTCGAACCAGTTTAGCAACGACGTACCCGACTGGATCAAACACAACTGGTCTGCCGGCTGCGTTATAAGCTCTCAAAGCCTTGACGTAGTTTTCCAGTCCGTCTGGTGTGACAGTTCCCATGTTTATGACCAGGGCTCCTCCTAGAGCAGCTAGGTCGGCCGCCTCCCCGGCGTTGCCTGACATGATGGGCGATGCCCCAACCGCCAGAGCTACATTGGCTGCGATGTTTTGAACTACTAGGTTGGTCATGTTGTGAGAAATGGGCTTGTTGCTGACGACAGTCCGCACCAAGTCACCGTAAAAGGGGCAAAAAGGCGGCTCTGAAGGAGGCCGCAACGAGTCAACAAGATTTCTGAGCTCCCGTGCGGCATTGGTTGGCTCTGGGCTAGCCATGACGGCGCTGACCACGGCAATGCCACTTAGTTGAGGACATTTAGCCAGAATCTCGGCAGTGTTGGACTGGTCAATGCCGCCGATGCATACGGTGGGAATCTTGTAGCCGGCCCGGACCAGACCGGCGAGAATAACACTCACGCCCTCGGGACCGATGATGCTTTTGGTATCCGTTTTGCTGTCGGAACGGTCAGTGCTTGGTTGGGCGGCAAGGAGCAGAAGCAAAGTCAACTCACGTCGATGTGGCAAAGACAGTTCCAATCCCGAGGTAGTCGGCACCGTCCTGACAAGCACGCAGAGCCTCCTCTTCCGAGCTCACCGTCACCCCAATGATGGCGTCAGGCCCGAGGAGACGACGGGCTGTCCCCACGTCCATGTCATCCTGGCCAATATGGACCCCATCGCACTGGACAGCAAGGGCAACATCGACTCGATCATTGATGAGGAGGGGGATGCCGTTTTGATGCGCAATGTAGCGAAGTGCTTTAGCCCGCTTGATAAAATCCGCCGTCGACAGTGACTTTTCTCGCAGCTGGACAATTCTCGCGCCGCCGTGAATAGCCTGCTTCACAACATCGCTGAAGTCGCGACCCTGTAGGATGGCTGGTCTCGAGTCCGTCACCAGGTATAGCGAGTAATCGACTACGGGCTTCATTTTTCTCGCGTGTGCCAATGCAAAAACCGGCTCGAGTGGGTGTCAATTTGGCGGCCAAATATGCGAGTCTGCGACCTGTCTGCGGGGCTTCTTCTACTAGTACGTCACTGAGAGATTTATTATTCTCGTCTTTGCAGCTTATGGCTTCCCCTTTTACCTCGGACGTGACGGTAAAAAAATTACAACATGTCACTTTCCCGAGAGAGATAAAAAAAGTTACGGGAACTCCCCTCTCTCAGCTCTTTCACTGCCCCCATCTCATGTCCCTACCAAACAGAACCGGCTGATCTTAAGCTAGTGCTTCCGCCTGCGGAATGATAAATGTCACGATCCCTCTTCCCGGAACTGTTCCCGTCACCGTGCCATCAGCAGCAAGCGATGCAGTCGTCTTTTCGCAATTGTGCGTGTTGTCAGAAACATAGGCATCCACGGCAGCCGCAGTCCCCCCCGAGATCTTGATGCTGAGATTGGTCGCCGAGTTGCCCGTTGCAATGGCAATGACGGTGATGGCGCCACTTGTGTTTTTAAAAGCAGCAACGCGCACGCCGCTCGGCGAGTTAGCCCCCACGCGGACAGCACCTGGGCGGACATAGCGGCTCCAGTTGGCAAAGGCCCACAAACGTTTGGCTACCTCGTAGGTGTTGGTGCGGTTGTCGACCCGGATGAGCTTCTCATTGGTGTTTGGCTGGGGCCACTGTACCCCCTCCCACCAAAGATAACCCCCGACACCGTTGTTCACCACGGCCGAGTATATGTTGTTTGCCCAAGTCAGCCCATCGCCAGCTCCGCCGTTGGAATACCACGCCGTGCTCCACTGTCCATTCAAGTCGCACTGTTCAGACAACCAGACCGGGACCTTCGTGTTCATGGGGCTTGATGCACCACTCGAATAGCTGTGCGACGTCACAGCCTTGAGATTCCCCTCGAGGCCTGCATTCTTGATGGCGTTGAGCATGCTGATCTGGTTTCCCCAGCCCATGGATTCGCAGCAGTTGATGCCCGCCTCGGTCAGGTTGTTAGCCTGGAGCGTCGCTGCCAGAATCTTGATGAAGTCTGCCGCTTGGTTGCCGTTGGACTGCATGCTTGCATAGCTGGCAGTATAGTCAGGCTCATTGAGGAACCCCAGGTGTGTCACCGTGACACCAGCCTCTTGATAGAACTTGACATATGCTGCGAGGTAGTTTGCATAGGCTTGCCGCCAATCACCCGATGAGCAGGTTGCTCCGGGCACGCCGCAGAGAGAGCCGCCATTGGTGTCGCGGCCGTTCGTCTTCATGTAACCCGGAGCACTCCATGCGTCTGTCAGTTTCAAGTCAGCTATCAGCTCTTTCTTCTGGTAACAGGCGCCTCAAACTCACTCCCGTACACTTGCTTCAGACCATAATCCTCCACGCCGCGCTGTGTCACCCACAACTGTCCGCTGTCTTTGCCATCCCACTCATAGATGGGCGTCGCCGTCGGACCTCCGGGATTTCTGGGCGCGAATGTGTTCATATAGTCCGAGTTGCTGTTGGGCGTGGACCCGATCCCGTTGCGGATGATACTGAACCCAGCACCGGTTGTCCGGTTGAAGAGCAAGTCGAGAAGCTCACGTTGCTTCTGCTTATCGGACATGTTTGTGATCAAGTTTGCCCTCTGGAAAGCCAGGCTGAAACCAAATCCATCCATGGTCTGGTATGTCTTGGAGAGGTCGACAGTCACTGTCGCTCCGGCCTGGCGCGGTCCAACGTGGACCGCGCCGGCACGGTACACGGCTGCCGCCGCGGCCGCCGCGAAGAAGACGGACTCATTAATACGGAGTTTCATGGCCACTCACTCGCTTTTGACACTCGGAGACGAACAAAAAAGTTCCAGCTGCAAAATGGGCGACTGTCACCCAGAAAGCGTCCTCAATTCAAGGGGAAAATGCCACTGCTCCCTCCTTATACACAAAAAGGCCCTATCTCATCGACAATAACCCATCATCCTCTCCGCAATCAAGGCTGTAGCACCAAGGCCTGCCTTCCCCTCGCCCCCCGGCAAAGACCATCAATTATGGCCGATATCAAGAAGGAGGGTGAGTCGGGGAACGAGGATATATCCAGGGCAGCAAACCGTATTCTACATGGGTATCCTCGCCCGCCCCGCGTTGGTAGTTGGATATTATTGTCCTGGGGTCAATCGGCAGATATCAATTGCCCCGGGGGAGCGGGCTCTTTGATATTTCTTCTTTACAGGACCATAACAGGGGATGCCTTTTATTCCACCTATCATGTTCGCTCTGATCACAGTCCCAGATACTGAGTAACCTAACCTCAGGTACCTAAGTTACCAAGAGTAGACAGACAGACAGCCTCTTGTAAACCACCGTTTTCATTTGTGGCCGTATGACCTCTGTGTATCATCGTAACATTTCTGGTGTAAATACGTCAACAGAGTATTGCAGGGGTACCTATGGAGTTCAAGGTATAAAAAAAATGCCCGAAGCGGCACACGTGGGTGTGCACATGCGCGAGCAATTCCGGCACGGGCTCAACACTTCCACACCCACCCAGGCACCGTTTCTTGGGTCCATGGATGTGGGGTAGCCGCAATGTCCACCCACTGAGACCAACCTGGTGGGTTTTGAGGTGAGAAATCCTAGAGGTGCTAGGGTAATATCCCCGGTTGTCCGTCATTTCGATTCATCCGGCCGTTTTTGTTCAAGGCCAAGCAGAACATGTCTCGTCGTCTACTATTGGCTTCCACTGCCATGCTTTTCTATGTCGTGACTCACTCTGTCCTACACCGGTTTTGTATTACGCTGAACTCATTCTAGAGGGACAGTTGGGCGGTCTCGGCCCTGAGGAGTTCATCCTTGTACTTGGCGAGCTTCTGGGCGACTTCGCCGTTACAATAATCCTCAACAATCTTGGGGCAGTTTCCAATGAACAGCTTAGGGTCAACCAAGCTATCAATATCGTCCCAGACAGGCTGCAAGGTTGTTAGCTACATCCCAGTAAGATTCGACCTCCTTACCTTAAAAAACTCTGTCTTCTTGATACGGTCGAGGAGATCGTTCTTTCCACCTTCCTGCTTGACAACGGCACTGGCTTGATGGGACTGCAGAGTCCGTCAATAACCTTCTCTGTTCGGGTCAGATTAACCAACCAGAACACGAATCTCCTCGTGTGCATCCTGGCGGGACACACCATGACTCGCAAGCTTCATCAAGATCGACTCGGTTGCCACTGTATTTAATAAGAATCACGCATGAGTCGTCTCGGGGAAAATCGACCTACTGAACGGAAGCTCCTGGTCGATACGGGCTCGGATGACGCTTGGATAGATTACCAAGCCGTTGGTCACGTTATCAAGAGCCAGAAGGATCGAGTCCGCCAGCAGGAACTGGGCATATTAGCTAAAACACTTCCCTTAGGGACTATCGACTCGTACCATTTCAGGAATATCCATGCGACGGATGGCACCTGGTGGGTTAGGTTAGTTACCGGGGCGACGGCGGTCAGGGGTAAGTAAACTAACTGTCATCCAACCTGCACCACGAGTCAGCAGGCAGTGAAAAGGGTCGAAGAGCGATGCGAGACTTACGTTCTCTCAAACCATTGGGTCTCGAATGTGGCAGTAAAGTCAGCGGGAAGACGTGCCAGCTTGCGACCTAGCGCAGTGATACGCTCTGACCGCATAGGGTTTCTCTGGATTTTGACGTCAGAGGCTGTCCATCGCTGATTCCAATGAACCTACCTTGTAAGCCATTGCTGAGCTTCCCTATTTGCTGTCAGTAATAGAATAGACAAGTGGCATACTGAACACGCACAATCTGGCTCTTCTCGAAGGGCTCCTCCATCTCCTTGAGGTTGGCAAGATGACGAATATCGGAGCAGATACGCTGAGCCGTCGCTCCCAGGGCGCAGACGGCGTTGGCAACTCGGAGGTCAACTTTTCTTGTGTATGTCTGGGTGGAAATAGCATAAGTCGAGGGGAACCCAGCTTTCTTGCACAGGATCTGAAGAAAGGTCAGCCACGACGCCCTGCAGTTAGTCCCCCGAAAAACCCACCTCATTCAACTTGGTAATCTTGCTAGCATCACCGTTGAAGAGCTCGAGAAAGGTAGCCTGTGAGCCTGTCGTGCCCTGCGCGCCTCTGAACTGGAGACGCTCACGGACCGTCTCGATATCTTCCAGATCCATCATGAGCTCCTGGATCCACTGCGCAGAGCGTTTTCCTGTGATCGTCAGAACACTGTCGGCCCTGACACCGTGGACCCCTTACCAACGGTAATAAGCTGGGCCTAAGTCCCACAGTCAGCTTTACCGCTATCGCTACCAGTCGAATCACCTACCGCCTGGTAATGCGTAAAACCCAAGGTCGGCAGATCCTTATGCTCTAGCGCAAACACGTGGAGGTTCTGAATAACCTTAGCCAGCTTAGGGAGGATGAGATCGAGGGCTTTTTGCTGGAAGATTAAGTCCGCATTGTCGGTAACTACCGTCCTATTAACAACACCGCCCCCGTCTTGTTACCCGGTCAAGAACCCACCATAGCAGCTCGTGGCCTGTATCTCATCAGTCCATGAGAGAATCCGAGAATAGAGGCAGCACACTTACACCGAGATGGATGGACCCAGCGGCAGCAGGGGCTTCCTCGCCATAGGCATGGACATGGGCCATGACGTCGTGCTATCCCTTGTCGGCTCCCACCTTCCCTAGAAGGCATAACAAGTGAAAACAGGGAGGAACTCACCCGAAACTTCCTCTCATACTCCCCCGCCACCTTGAAAGCTTCATCCCCCACGACAACATGCTCCCGCATTTGCTGAATGGCCTCATCCGAAATATCTAGCCCTAATTCCTTCTCCGCCTCGGCCAGCCAGACCCAGAGCTGGCGCCAGGTGGACGCGCGGGTGCGGGCCGAGAAGAGGGCCATCATCTCGGGAGAGGCATAGCGTGTGGCTAGGGGCGTCTGTTTTCCGATTCTCGTTAGGAGCAGTTCGTAGGGTAGAGAATGAAAAGGATTAGACCTGAATCTGGGATAATGTGTATGGGAATGGCTTCTTCATTCGCGGGCAAGTCTCACCTGATATTTATCGTAGCTCGACATTTTGGCGGGAATGTACCAGAGTCAGACGAAGGAATACAGGAAGAAAAGGGGGTTCAATTCACTTGTCTCAAAAGGGTCTGCCACAAGAAATAAGCCCGAGCTGAGATGATCTGGCCGATGAACTCGACCTGAAATCTAAAGCTTGATGCTTGCACGTCACACAATTATGGCGGGGGCGGGGGTATTGTTTTTTTCTTGGTGGGGTGCTTGATGTCACCCGCTTACAAAATTTCTTCAGGTAGGCGTGGTGCAAGTTAGAGTACTTAGGTACTGAGCTAGCTACCGGCTTCACGTCCACAGCGCAGATCGAGGCTAAAATAACCCGCAAAATCGCGCATACAGTTCAACCTAACCGCCGAGCATCGGGCCCAGGCTCATGGTCAACCAAACGCGCCCGAGAAGAACACGCCACCCATCATGTCCCAATCGTCAACCACTGGTTCCCCCCAGATGCTGCTTTCAAGCTGATGCATGATGCCCTCGGCATCCGTCACTGTCATGGGTCCCGCATCTGCCGCCATGCTGAGTTGCGCTGTTGCGAACTGATTATTCAACTCCTCGCGCTATCCACATGTTAGCAACACTCCTGGCTAAGAAGAGAAAAACTCACCATCATCCGACTTAACACCCTAATCTTCTTGGCCAACTTCAAAAATGGATCCTCATTCTCACTCTCATCCGCCGCCACAACGCCGTCTACCATTCCCTCGGTCTCTGCCAGACCACTCCAGTTTCCAAAGATGAAGCGCCTCCGCCTCCGCCTTCTATCCACCATATACTCCATATCCCGCACCTGTCGTTCTATAAACTTGTCAAACTCAAGCTCGCGTCTCACCGCGTCCAGATCCCACCCAGGGAGCCGCAGTGTGATGAGCTTAAGCGCCGTCAGGAATGAGTAGACAAAGTCGAACGAGGTCATGCACGCGAAGCGCGGCCACTCTCCCATCTCGTGGGCAAACCGGTTCGTCAAGAAGGCCTTAGTTGCTTGAAGACATGACTCGAGAAGGTTTAATCGGTATGTCGACGTGAAGGCGTATGTGTGCGAGACGAAGTGCGCCTCTTCTTGCAAGCCGATCTCGTAGAGGAGAATCTCAGCCACGTATATGTGGCCAAGGAGTGATGCTGCACCCGGGGATGGTAAGTCTCGGCGACAGTACAGGCCCTTGCGGTGGACTCACCATCATCCTTAACATGCAGGGGAACCCTATCACGATAAGCCTGGATCTGCTGCTCGAAGCGCCCAATGACAGACGCAAGAGGCTCTTGCCCAAGCACGCCAGCGTTGCGAAAGGCAAGGGCGAGGCATATGGACTGAGAGAGCTGCTGGGCGCGAACGAGCCAAACCAAAAGTCCGTCGGTGGGATACTCCATCCTTGTCTCGAGTGTACTGCAGCACTCTTCGAGGTATGTGGTCCCCATCAGGCCGTCTGGCTTCTTGTTGGTGGTAAACACGCTGTGCACAACGTCAGCCATGTACTTCCCACTTGTCTTGTCAAGCTCGAGTTGGCCTACACAGTAACCAAGTAATATGTCCCAGCAAAGGCCCTCATCCGCTCCAAGTACTCTGAGCTGAAATCCTTGGGCTCGTTGGTTCCGTGAAGTTCGCTGAAGCCGAGACTAGCACAGATCGATCTCGCCAGGTACAGCAAGTTTGTCATCTGAAAGCTGTTCAGGTTATAGTGATACCTGGAGAATGTGCGTCAGGATGAGCAACAGGCCGAGACACTTTGGGGAGTAGCACGAACCAGGAAACCAAGACCTGGAGACCCTGAAGCAGGTCAAGACTCTTCATGGGCTTGGTAATTGCCGCCTCGGAGATATCCTGCAGAAGCTTGGCTCCCAGCTCCATCTGTCTCGCGCCATCATTGTGGTGAGCCTCGACCATAACTGCTTTCCAGAAGAAGGGTTTGGTTTGTTGCAGCTCGTATGAGCTCATGCGCGGCGGGACAACTGCAAAGGGAAAGAGATGCTGCATGTGTCGCTTGTACACGGCCAAGCACTCCTCGGCTTCGGCGCCTTCGGGCCACTGAACAGGCTGGGAGCCGCCACTCTGTGGGGACGAAGGTTCCGTGGTGCTCGAGAAAGGAATTTTTCCCGGAACGTCGCTGGGCTTGGGGGCATCTTCCGTCTCGGGGAAAATGTGTGCGTAGGCCCCGCCTGGCCAAGGGACGGTCCGTACCCTAACACTGAGAGATGGGTCTTGGTGATTCTGACCCTCACTGGCCCGTCTGCCTGAAGGGGTAAGACTCTCGGAATCCGGAGGGCTAGGAGCCTGGCGCTGGACCGACTCGACGCGGGCCGTGAGATCCATAATGCGCCTCTCGAGCTCCCCAATCCGACCGGGTTTGGGCTCTTTCCGCTTCCGTGGCGGCGCCGGGGTCTGGGACGGGCATGATTTGTTCAGACGATGACAGCTGCCCATGGTTAGCGCCAATGGATTCAATTATTCAGCGACATCCATGATGATGATGATGATGATGCAGAGAAGGGGAGGGGGGGCTGCGCGTGGGGTAAAAGGGGTGGTATTCTACTGGCGTTCGGGCTGAACGCTCTGCTGTCCGGTCCCGGTCGAAACGGACACTAGCTGCTTTGCTGGGACCGGAACAGGAGTCCCGTCGAGACCAAGTATCTCCCGACATGTATATGTGAAGACTAGAGATGATGGACAGAAGACAAACAAAGAACGGGAAGAACAGAGAAAAGGCAAATAAAACATACCGTTCACACTTCATCCCCTCAGGCCCCGGCACACACCTGCTCTTTGCACGGGCGCAGGTTGCACATGCCCGGGGTCCTTTCTGGGACTTGGAGTCTTCGGCAGCCATTGCTATTCATCACTGAGGTAAGCAGCAGGTTTGGAGAAACGGAATCGGTCTTTTTTGTTCTAGAAGTGGCAGGCAAGGACATAAAAATGACGGTGTGGGTGGGGGGGGGGGGGGTCCTTG
>Ga0247765_1000269_pt1 | contig 41613 bp, 35 predicted proteins | sample UWRJL106311C6_FD_179949 | JGI IMG/M metagenome (GOLD analysis project Ga0247765, IMG submission 179949) | Plant litter microbial communities from Arlington Agricultural Research Station in Wisconsin, United States - UWRJ-L106-311C-6 | ecosystem: Environmental > Terrestrial > Plant litter >... | reverse complement strand
CATTTTCAGGGGTTGCACAAGCCTCAATTGTTGATAAATCCCACTGTCGTTGAAGATCTGCAGCGCCACCAGCCGATTACAGGATTACATCAGCAAAATGGGCCCACGATAAGTGTATCTTATCGCGCCTCGTCCACGCTCGACCAGGGCCTTGGTTTACATGGTGACTAAGCAGAAAACTTCAAGCCCCTGGTCTCTGCAATTGGGAGCTTTCTTGCATTCTGTTGTCGACGCCAGCTTTGTCACCGGTAACTGCCTCCCCCAGACCCAATCGACGCCAGGGAAGCGTGCGCCGTCCAATTCAATGCATATATTACACCTGCGGCGGCCCCTACAGAGGGCCGCTGTCAGTGGGTGCATGCAATTGGCGCCGATTGTACGAACGGCGAGTCTCTCGGAGCGTTTCGCGCAGTTCCGGATCAACGCCGGGACCGGAAATGCCGCCGTCGAGGGATGCAGGTATGCCAGCGTCAAGTCTCAGGGCGCGTACAGGATCAAAAACAAAAAGACACTGCCCAAAAAGATGGGCGCGAAAAGGACCGGCGGTAGGCAATTCTGATCTAGCTTGATCGTCCTGCCAGAGACGCTGACAAAGTCTCGCTGCTCTCCAGACCAGTATGTGATACCAGGACACATCATATATAAGCAGCGCGGCACAATATGGCATCCAGGCGAGAACACGATAATGGGTCGAGACCACACAATCCACGCCGCGATCGCCGGCTACGTCAAGTATTACCGTGACCCACAGCGACATCCCAAGCGTCAGTATATCGGGATTGTATACAACAAGGAGGACAAGCTACCGTATCCTGTTGGTGCGCCTCGGAAACGGAAACCAGGCTTGGTGGCGGTTCCCCGGAAGGTGCATCAGAAGGTAGAAGAAACAATGTCTGCCAGCGGTATCCCCACGTCCGTCACACGTCACGACGACATGGACATCTCCTCTGCAGGCAGCCCGAAAACATCCAAGAAACTTGCAGTCTCCCAAGGGACACAAACGCCATCTGAGCCGCGCAAGATCACTGATGGCAACTCGCTCATCGCGGTCCTGATCGACGAGAAGATGAGGAACAGGAAGCTGCAGCGGGCAAAGAAGCAGCAAGAGCGGGAACAGGAGGAACGCAAACTCCGTGAACGCATGGGAACAAGGGTGTTTCGTCTGCAGAAAGACTACAGCTACCGTGAGACCAATTGGGAGATTGGTCGGCTCGTGGGTGATCCGGGCAGCGTTCCCGGCACTGAGAAGACCTTCTCAAGGGGTGGGAAGTTCACCACCCGCAGAAAGGCTCGTAATGGCTACTACCGTATGGTCAAGGAAGCAGCGATGGCCAAGGTGGAACGCCGCACACAGTACCGCAAGTATGTTTGGGACAAGAGAGTCAGAATGGCGGCCGCTCGCGCTACCCGTGCTGCTGAGGAGAGAGAGAGACAAGTGGCCGCGAGGGCTGCTGCAAAAGCTGCTGCAACTACGGATGACCCCAAGCTTGAGGCCTGAGTCACTCCAGGGTCGCCCTGCGACAGCTAACTGGGATGCTGGTGAGTTTGATCGGCACCCAGGTCAGATTCCTATCCCGCTGTAAAATAAATGTCATACAATATACCGTTTGTTCGTCACTTCCGGCACCGCGCGTTCAAGAACTTGTTGTGCTCGGCATTCTTGACTAGCAATAGCCATTGTTCAATGTGGTTTCCCCTAAGTTTGTTCTCTCTACGGCTGAGCTGACCTCTCAATAGGCAACTTCCACAATAGGCGCTTGCCAAAGACTTGGTTGATTGCTATCATGTCTCACATAGTTTGCAACGCGGTTCTGCCCACCATCGCAGCAGCTCGGCCAAATCACGCACCATACAACCTCCTCCTCCTCCTCCTCATCAATAGTTATTCGCCAATAGGACTGGTTAGCCGCTATTATAATTGTCATTTGTCTCGCATTGTTTGCGACGTGGCTTTGCCCGGCTCTGCAAAGTCGCCCTAACGGGTCACACTGCTTTCTTTGTTCTCTCTCAGCGACGCCGGATTCTCTGCCTTGACGAGCGGTTAGTTCCAGCCAGTTGGCAATTTGCGGACTGTTAACCGACTTCGTCGCAGCACTTGCCTTCGATCTCACCAGGTTACCTAGTCAGGAGCGCGGCATTCTCAAACTCAGTATTTTGCTCGCTTCTTCCAGATTACCATTTGTTTTGCCTATCATCTCTCTATTTTCTTCCCATCTTCTTCATCATTTTCTTCTTTTTCTATTCGTCTATTATCTGCCCAACCTCTGCCGTCATGATGCAACGCTCTGTGCCCCTGAGTCCGGTTTTCCAGGAGTCCATGCAGGGGTACCTCGACAGTCGCCGCATACAACCCGCTGCCTCTGCAGCCTTGCGCGACGACGATATGCGAGAACTCCGCAAGAGAAAGCAGGAGGAGCCTTTAGAATGCTCCCCAAAACGGTCGTCTTTGTCTGATGCCCGCTTTGACGATCGTCGCTTCCGGGTGTATGGTGACAGCGACAGGTATGACGAACCGACCGTTTCGCCGCTGACTCTGTGCGGCTCCCGTAAATATTCTGACTGGGTTGGCAATTGGGGTAAGTTGGACGCCCTGTCATCTGATTCATACTCGGGACGCTGACCACGGTTGCTTCACCACGGCAGATGGTAGACCCAGCACCATTCACGGCACTGGTGCCCTCTTCCCCGAAGGCTATATGCCTCGAATTGGGGAACCGCGCCCTTGGGTTTGTCCCATTCGGGGCTGCAACCGAGAGTTTGAGGTGGCCTGGGGTCTTGGAGGTCATTTTAGCGTAAGCATCCTCACTCTTCTCATCGTTTGCGTCTCTGACTGGTGGGAAAGGCTGGCCACCGAGGCTGTCTCCTTAATGACAACCAGGATGGAACTATGTCCATTGTTGGCACCCGAACGCCACACTACAATCAAATTGGCACGCTGGGACGGATCCCTCCGGTCGTCGTCTCACGCGACGCCGCCAATACTGCGTCACCTCCCCCAACTCCCGTCTCAAGCCCCCATGGAAGGAAGAAACCCCCCCACCAGCTCTGGAGGTATATTGCTCGACATTTCAATACCCCAAAGCCGAACAGCCCTCAAGTGGGCGAGCTTCTTCGGCTTGCCGACAAGCGGAGGCGTGGTATAACGGCGGACTTGCGCAACAAACTTGTGGATATGATCCCAACAGTGAAGCTGTTCTGCGCGTTAATCGTGTTCCTCAGCGGCGAGGAGGAACAACATGCCTGCGATTATTGCGTTATGGCGGACATGAAATCCGCCAAATCCTTCCCCGAGTGTGTCAGGCTCAGCCCCGATGCGTCCGACGCTCTTTGGCAATACTTTGGTGGCTTCCGTTGCTGCAATGCCTTCTACGGGCCGCCCCGTTGCGTAGCCATTCGCGCACCTGCTCACACTGCCCTTCACACACCCATTGCGGATGCAGGAGAGCGCCAATCGAGCGATCTTGTTGATACAAATGAAGATGAAGAGCAACCACGTGCACAGTCTGACATTTCCTACACAACAGAGGGTGACGGGTCGGAAGAGGGTGAGAAATGTGATTACGAATCATTTGGAAGCGATGATGAAGACAGACCCTGCGGGCCAGTCAACGAGAACGAGGAGAAAGACGCGAACTGGGACGAAGATGTGGTCGACGTCATCATCGGCAACGCTTCCACGACTGACAAACCGACCGCAGAGCCCGAAGATGCGGGCCCAGATTGGGAGATTGCTCCCGGTCGGGTCACTACTCCCAACAACGGTGGCAGAGGCAGGAGCATTAACAGCAATCTTGTTACTGACGACGGAAAAAGAGAAACGATTGCCTACTCGGCTGACTACTTAAGGCATTCATCAATCGTGTTGCTGGCACCTGAAGTTTCCGTTCGGGCCATCGAAATTTCACCTCGCGTTACCAAAATATGGGACGCCGAATTGGCTTTTAAAAACTGTTCGGTTGTGCAGGGGATGGTGGCGGTCGAGACTGCTGGGATGAGATTTAATCTCAAGAAGGGCGGGATCTGGCTCGTTAGGGAGGGGAGAAACTGTGTCGTAGCGAATCTTTCTGATGAGATGGCGGTCGTACATGTTATGACGTTCGAGGTTTCTGGGGACGGTGTTTTTTAGTCGAAAATGGCCTCTCTTTTTGGGGGGGAAGGGATGAGATACGATTCTATGATGCCATGATTCCTTCATCGACAAGCATTGATCATCCGCAGACGATAAGACGGTATGATTCAATTCAGTCTTGAATTTTTATTTTATTTTGTCCATTCCCTACGTGTGATACAAATACTTTACAGCCTGATGACTTTTGGGCCTTGTGCCACATGCCAGCAACAAGACGGGCTCGACGTGAAAAAGACAGGGCCTTGTCTTTTGAGAGAGCGTTCCGTGGCTTAGGTTTTGAGGCTTGCCTATCTCATCTTCAAAGGCGCGCTCCCTTTTCTCAATCTGCCCTCTGAAAATCCGAAAAAAAAAAAAAAAAAAAAAGGCCTCCCGGCGCCACATGAACATGTCCAGACTGTTGGCTTGAGACTTTGTTGCCTGGCAATACCATCTGGGCAATGGCAAAGAAGGCATCTTTCTCGTGGAAATGTAGAGGGTAAAGGCCGCATCACCCATCTTTCAACGAGGTAGTATATAAATAACTAGGGATTGCATTAATTTCTATTCCATTACTAGAATATTTACCAAAAACCCTCTCACTCTAGCCGCAAAAGCCTTGCACGTCTACCAACTTTGTACATCTGCATTGGGAGACCCCGAGGAAAAGCCCCTCGTAAACAATCTATAAGTTACTCAGTTGTATGAGTGAACACCAAAAAAAACAACAGCCAGTATCCGAAAGAAGTGCGATAAAAGGGGCGGGTATCGATCTTCTACCGCCCAAACCTAGCCGTTTATCTGTTACCAAGTGCCGAAAACGCCCATTCCATGCACCAACCCCCAATGCTTTGTCAACGGAAAATCCTTCGTCCTCCGGTGCGCGTGGGAAATCGTGCCACGCCGTTTTGTTGCTGTTGATGCCAAAGTGTGTGCATGCCAGCTCCACCACCCTCGACACTCAGCTTGTATCGCCGGAGAGCTTCGCGGAGATGGTCCGGACGAAGCGGTCCACGCCGACGGTCGCCCGGGATCTCGTAGGCGCCAGTAGCTGCACCAGCCTCCCCGTTGGGAGATGGGGCTGTAGAGTCTGGAGGTGTTGGCAGATCTGTCTGCCTCTCGCCTTTCTCAATCCATTCGCTCTGAACATGACGCGCCATTTCGACAAGGTCGCCAATAAAGACCTTAACGACGGTGCGCATGGCAATGACAACGTTGTCGGTAACCGACTGCGAGATGGTTGCGTTAATGAGCTATGATCTTGGTTAGTGGACCTTATCAGTTTTGCATACTGGGAGGTTCTATAACACACCTTTCGAACGTTTATCTTGTTAAGACCAGCGGCTCGCCAAAGCTCGTAACGGTGAAATTGATCCGGGTCGAGTGCTTGGACGAGCATGCACTTCAGCCGGATTTCTTCGTCCTTTTGTTCTTTTGTCACGATGTCGGCAGCGACGGCGACCTCAGTAGGGCCCTCATCATCTGCTTCACCGTCATCTCCGCCCGCAGCAGCAGCGCCTGTCGCGCTCTTCGCCGCTTTGCCACCACCGCTGATTCCGCTGATGATGGTCGCGGCTCGACCCCCTGCAACGGATGGTGTCTGCTCGCGGGCCTTCTCTGCCTTGGACTTACGTCCCCGTTTCTTCTTGGCTGGGGCCGCAGCGCTGACCTGGCTGCCGCTGACGAGACTCATTGCATCCATGTCGACAGATGGGGATCGTGGGCCGCCGAAATTGAATGGGGTTCCGACCTCGTCGGGCGGGAATGATGTTTGACGAAGGGGGTGGGCCGAGTTCGCTGCAGAGCCGACGGACATGGTAGAAGGTTTGCGTCGCTTCAGAGCAGGAGGAGCCGCGCCGCCTTCGGCTGTGCGCTTCTTGCTCGTCATCGTGTTGATGGGAGGAAGCTGAGAGTGGGAAAACGGCGGGGACATGGCCGTCGGTGATTGGCTATAGGGTGGCGACGCCATCGCGTCGAGACGTGGAGGCGTGGGCCTTTCGCAGCAGTTGGTTGCGGGAAGGAAAGTGGATGCACGCAGCCGATTCCGCTGTTTTCAATAGGTAAGAGGGAGATGAGGTTGAGGTTTTTGCTAGCCAAGCATTGTCCTCGGTGGCCAGTGCGTTGGGACGACACTTGGTGGCGCCGAGCAGTTCTAGCTCACCCGTCTGAAAGACTGGTAGCGCAGGACGTGTCTGCTGGAATTGGCAATGCTCTGCATGAGTTTGCGAGAGACATATTAAGCCAAGGGCGCAACCTTTATTATCTCAGAGAGAACAGGTTTCACCTTTAGAGAATAACTTCCCTTGATGACTTCAGGACACGTTGCTCAGGTTGGCAACAAATGATTGAGCCAAATTGTCTCCCACTATCAATCATTCAGGGGTTTATTCGGGGTCTTGTTCAGCACCTGAACCGACATAGGCAATGATTTTCGCAGATTCCACATTCTAGGCTTCGTATACCCGAGATTTCAAAAATTCATAAACATAAAAGAAACTCGGAAAGGAAAAGAATAGATTCACCCCAATAATACAGAAGGCCGAGTTGGTCGGAGTTGGTGTTGCCCGAGACGCAATGTTTCCTTATTGAATCCCTAACCCGGATGCTACGATAAGATAAGCAAACCGTTTCCAAGATCCTGGTTTGGGTCTTCCGACTCCGGTGTCCAAAATTTTGCGGCTGCCCTCGGAGGTCAGGGGCCCTGTCTAAAGTTGCGCAATTGCCCCGCCGAGAAGACGACCCCCGAATTGGGCTTCCCTCTAGCCCTTCCTCCTCATACCATACAAGATATCGACAAAAGACACAATCTCGCTGCACAATGGTTCAGTTCGAGACGCAGGCCGAGGCCGAGAGCCATTCGGGTTCTTCAGATGCTGATCGCAAAGACCGCTCCTCGAAGAGCAACAAGGGATCAAAAGACAAGAGCAGCAAGAAGCGCGCTCACGGCTCTGACGGCGGAGCACCCAGTCGGAATGGCGGCTTCGCAATTGCTGAAAGACGATCAAGCGTCAGCAAGCCAGCGCGCGACTTCCGCGACAAGCCCGAACCGGCACCCAAGAAGAAGAAGAGAAAGACGTCTGCCGTAACGGCTGCAGTTGATGGCGCCGAATCATCTACCCGGTCGCCAAGTCCAGTCATTGATTTTGACGGCCTGAGTCGTCCGAGCCGGGGCACACGCGAGCGTCTCGAGGAGAGCGCCGAACAAAAAGAGGAACGTCTGGAGCGCATGAAGGGCGCCGTCCGAACCCTCCTCGAATGTGTCGGTGAGGACCCAGACCGAGAAGGGCTGCTTGCCACCCCAGAGCGCTACGCGAGGGCGATGCTTTTCTTCACCAAGGGCTACCAGGAGAACGTCCGCGACATTGTCAATGGCGCCATATTTCAGGAGGGCCACAACGAGATGGTCATCGTCAAGGACATTGAGGTGTTTAGGTCAGTGGTTGGACGATTTATCACGGTCGACAAAGTCCCGCATATGCTAACATTCCCTCCTACAGTATGTGCGAGCATCATCTTGTGCCCTTCACTGGAAAGATGCACATTGGATACATCCCCTCGAACGCTGTCATCGGCATCTCGAAGCTCCCCCGCATCGCCGAACTGTTTGCCCGCCGTCTGCAGATCCAAGAGCGCCTGACCAAGGAAGTCGCCAATGCCATCATGGAAGTTCTCAAACCACAGGGTGTCGCCGTCGTAATGGAATCGGGACATCTCTGCATGGTTATGAGAGGAGTTGAGAAGACAACGACTAGCACCATCACAAGCTGCGTCTTGGGATGCTTCGAACGCAAGGAGAAGACGAGGAATGAATTCCTCAGCCTCATCGGCGTTAATCGCCGATAATCGCCGATAATCGACCAATTTCCGGGATACGTATAAATCAGGCAAAACAACAGACATGGCCGCTGGGGGCGCAATTCAACAATAGATATTCAACAAGACGAAACGACAGGTTTATCCCTGACGGCAGCAATGCCGGTTGGCATGGGGTTTGTGTTTTTCTGTCTGGGTCGGCGGGTTGCATTTATTTGGCGCTTAGGAGAAAAACGAAACTGCAGTATACATTCATCATGAACGGATCTCAACATCAGGCGGTACTGTCATTTTTGCCCGGATTCGGCAGGTATTTACGGCGTCGATTTCAACATTGCATAATCACCTCGCGGTAGAGGCGGGATTTAGCCCCTATTGCATAGTGCTAGGTCTGTACGATGCAGACCAGCACGGATAGGTCATGACTTGGTCAACCCAACTCATTGAGCTGGCTTGCTGTGAGCCTGTTGGTAAAGCGAATTGGCTCGAGAAAACATTGCTCTCATGGCGGATGATTCCTCGCCAGATTTTTGACCAAGAACAAGTAGCTACCATCCTCCTCCGGTCATGAAACTTTCCTAACTGTGGTGCCGAGTTCTCCCCGCTCAACTGCCTCGATCCTTTTTTTGACCACTTCCCAAATCGCCTCGGATACTTCTTCGACTGGTGGACTTGCGTCAATGACATGCAGGTCTTCCTCCTCCTGGCGAAACCGCTGTTCCATACCAGTCATGTGTTGAGGAGTGGGTGGTCCAACCGCTACTTCACCACGAACGATAATTCCCGGCCGGGCTGTATCCCCTGCTGCTGCAGCAGGGTCATCAGGAGCCGGAGCAGTTCCGATCTTGCCCATACTGAGTCCCCAGAACAGGTCCCTCACTCGTTTTTGCATCTCGCTCCTCTCGTAGACTTCGGAGCCGAACCCGCCACGGGCTTTGGCCTGTTCCTCGTCCAAATCCATGAATAGGACTAGATCCGGTCGAGGCAACCCAATCTCGGGAGCGCGTGCCCATTGTAATGTTAGGGTGGGATTCTGCTTAGCTGCTGAGTAGACGATGCCACTGTAGTAGTAGCGATCACAGAGCACCGTGACGCCGGCGGCCAGAAGCGCACTGATAGTTTCTCTGTTGAGGGGTTGGATGTGAGTACACTGTGAAGTGGCCTTTTTTTTGGTGTGCGTGTGCATGTGAGTGAGTGAAACACCTACACTGCTTCCCATCGGTTTGCGCTAAAGAGAAGATGAATGACATGGTCGTCCAGATCAACTTGACTTCGCAGGTAAGCGTCAATCATTTGTCCTATGGGTGTTGTCCGGTCTGTTTTATGTATATAAATAACTCACGGGTTAGTGTGTGTTTGTATAGCTCTCTTTCCGAACTGGATCGATCCATCTCTCTTTATCTCTCTCTCCCACTCTTCCCCACGGAACCAAGTAATGATGAGAGTGTGTGCGTGTGCGTGAAACTTGACTTACCCGGAAACCTCATTAACCTAACCTTCTTCCCGAGCTCCACAAAGCGCTGCTCCAATAACTTAACCTGCGTCGTCTTCCCGCTTCGATCCAACCCTTCTAGCACTATCAACGAACCCCGCGGTGTGCCGGGACCGGCTGGGGGGACATGATCGAAGCCGCCGACCTTCACCGCAGCGGCTGATGCTGCGGTGGCCAAGTCTCTAATAGAGGCCATGGCGGGGTAGAATGCCCTCGCGATGGTGAAAGGGTAAGAAGAGATGGGGAGGGGGTTCGGTTCGTTCAATTGGCGGCGAGGGGTAGGTCGTCCTGAGAACCACCCACCTAGGACCTGAAGCTTCAAGAGACAAGCAAAGAAAAGCCAGAGCAGGCAGATGGCGCTAAGTTTGCAACCTTTTGCGGGGAGGAGAGAGAGAGAGAGAGGCTTGAGATGAGAGAGAGAGAGATCTGTGCACTTGCCTGCCGAGAGGGGGAATTGGAAAACTGTTGAAGTAGTAGAACGTTTTCAGCGAGAGCAAAACCCAAGTGGCATGACCTCAGGGGAAAGCTTGACGCTTAACCCCACCTTTCCGCGCCGCGAGCGCGCACCTATCCCAAAGCGCGGGGTTGCTTTAGAGCACAATCCAACTCCTGAAAGATTGCTAGCCTAGGACTTAGCTGAGAAACCAAGCTGTTTGCGAGGGGTCAAGCTGAAATATGCTAGCCCTTTTTCAAGAACTCGAGCCCTTAAATTTTCTTCTTAAGGCCTTAAATTTCCCTGATGAAGCGTTTGATCATGGGGAGGATACCTCGTAAGTTTTGCCTTTGGGCTAGGTAGGTGGTTGCTAGGGTAAAGGGTTCGAAGTACCGCGAGAACAAAACTTTCAGGGGTTGGTTTGGGCAGCGCAGCACAAAAACCCCTCTGATTCTTCCCATCAGTCCATCAATCCCGTCGTCGCGCATGCAGCGGCATCCTTCCTTTGCCAGAGACAAAAAAGAAACCACGAATGGCAATCCATCCAAACCTGTATGGCATTTCCCATACGGAAAAGCGCAGGTGATGCAGCATTCTGCATCTGTTGTCCAAAAACCTGGCGGCAGCACTGAGATAGGTAGATTGAGGGGTAATGAACATTCCAGACCCCACTTAGTTCTGCACCACCCGCCCAGCTGATGTCCACTACTGCTACAATGCAGTGTACTGCAGTTGCAGATGGGGCGTGCCGAGCATATGTATTCGTTCGTCTATGGATGTATGTTGTCCACGAAGTTTCCAGGAATCGCTCGAAAGGGTGTGCTGTCTGGAGTCTGAGGTGACACCTGGGGGGATACGGAGTGGCGAGTTGAGCTGTGCTTCACCTTTTGTCAGGGGGGCTCGGCAGTCTGTGTGCTGCTGCCCAGGTGCTTTGCGGCTGCAGCCTCGCAAGAGTGTTGTTCTTCCAGTGGGATAACTACCAGTAAGGCTATGGCAGCCTCGTGAGGATGCATGGAACTTGTGCAATCTCAAGATTTGCTCACCCTTGCGAGGTCTTTGCCTGGGTTCCTGCTGTCGGTTTGTCATTGGACAGCCTCCGGCGTCGTTGGAAAGCTCTTGCAGGGCGACTCTGAGCTTACATGCCAAAGAACGACCCCGAAACATTTCCAGGTATGTCAAACCACAATGTGGCAAGTATTTGACATCCCAACTTGAAGTAAATGTCTCAGATAATGCCCCCCAGCGATACCCTGACTGGCCGCCCCAGAAACTTGCCACCTCCTTGGATATCATGTGTTCAGGTCTTGGCGTCGCAAACAAAGTCTTGAACGAGAGATCGGTCATTTCCAACCACAAATGCTCTTTGGCATGAGGCATCACAGAACGGCCAGGAATGGGCGGCATCTGACCAAGGCCTCAAGGTGGCTCTAGAGAACGAAGATTGTCCAAGCACACCAGCTTCATATCGCCTTCAACGAGACTCTAAGCCTTCTGGTACATCAGTCCGAGCAGTTCCTGGAGTGCCGTACCTTGGTTTTGCCACCAGGCAGTATCGGATACCAGCCTCGAACTCAGAGACTGCACGATTATCCCTATTCCTTGACATGTGCCAAGTATTTTACAGATCAGGTCCATCGACGTCGCTTGAGTCGATGTGCCCCTGATCACCACTAACTGAACTGAGAGGGTTTCCATGGATGGCTCAGACAAGAATGCTGCGATTGTAGCTTAGAGACACCAGTGCCAGCCGCATGTAGGTAGCGTTGAGCATCGACGGTTTTACATGTCTTTCGTGACGTCGTGGCCCGGGAAGGTCAAGTGTACATTACCTGCCATGCCGACGCAATCTTGCCGATCCAGCGCACACGAGTGGCTTCTCTCAACAAGCTCACAGAATAGAATCAAAAGGGCTGCCCAGATACAGCTTGACGGTCGCCCTCAGTATAGGACTAGACCCGTCGGAGATTCTCGGAGTCCCGTCATCAACGAAAAGTTGATGAATCTGTATGCCTTGCATAAGTTGTAGCAGCAAAGATGCATTATGACCTCAACCCAGCAAGTTTTCGACGTAAAGAACACCTTCCGTCACAGAGCAACATGCAAAGAGGGGTTGACATCAAGTGCTGGGCGCACCCAATGTTCAAACGCTTGAGTGCTCGGCCAGAGACAAGGCGGACAGACACTGTCATACGTATCGAGTGCCTTGTCTTGTTGTCGACGCCGACCAAGTGGCCGAAATATCGGGTGTGGCTCAGAGCGCAACTCTTCCATGTTGTCTCGGGTGACTGGGAAAACTTGGGAGGCTCCTAGCTCTCGTTGGCCTACATAGATTCGAAAGTCTTCTGGGTCTTACCAAGAAAGCATGCTTCGGCGGAACTCGGCCTCAAAGTCGGCACTGGGAATGTACGGAAGATCACCCGTCTCTTCCCAGTCATTGGTCGGCTGGTGATGGCGGAGGCGTCTGCAGCGTCGGAGATTTCGGGTGCCTGCTTGATTGATATTCCCTCCAAGCAGGGCACATGCAGGTTGGTATCATGCTGGCTCTAAATTAGTCCACGACGGCACCACCTTACCCAACCCCCTCAGTTTCATTCCTGAAGTGTAAGGGTTAGGGTTAACCACGAATGGAGATGCCTGCAAGCTCCGAGTCGGTCTGCCGTGCCAGGTATCACGACGCAGCTGCTGCACGTTCTACCATGAAGCGTCTAACGAAACTGCTTGGCCAGCATTGCCGTAGGTGATAGTTATTAGGTCAAGTATAAGAGCACAAGTCAGGCGGCCGTAACACTGGGCGCAAATTGGCACACGGCTTCGACGGGACTGGACAGGTGGGGGTTTGAGCTGAGAGGCAACCAGAGCCAACGACCCCAGCGCGTGGTGACAAAGGCATTGATGGATTGAAGACCTGGGCCTGACTGGCCGCAGACAACACGACCGCCCTCGCCCCGAGGCGTTTTTGAATGGCTGGGTGAAGAAGGACCCGCGTCCTTGGAAAACTCTCGGTTCTTCCTGTCGAGTCGTCCAGATGAGCTGGTGGTCTGAAGGGTTGCAACGCCTGCTAACTCGCAGGTTATCAGTGTCTAGGCCCTGTGGGCGGGGTAGGGTACCTACCTTTGGGAGACTCAGGCTGCGACTCGGAGCTGAGCGGGCGGGAGTGGTCACCTGCAGCCCCAGCAGCCGCTGTTGGCCGCAATCGGTGACGGTGAAACTCCAGCCATCGCATATTCGGCAATCTCCAGCAAAAACCCGCCTCGACGAACAATGCAAGGCTGTCAGGTGAAGAACAAAGGACAAAACTCCCCGCAAAAATGGATCATCCCGTTGAAGGGGAGAGGACCTCCGGAGCTGGTGGGGAAGCGCAGCCAGTTGACGCGACAGATGTTTGGCGAGTTTTCGTGTGGAAACAGTGAGGTGGGGCAGACCCGTCCTGTGGGACGCGGGTGTGCACAGGTCTCCCCACAGAGGCGACGCGTTGATTTGCTCGAGCTTGATTAACTGAGGCTCGGCTACCCACTCAGCGTTCTTAAATTTGGCCAAACTGTGGACACAGCGCGTTGAGTGCCTCCACGATCGTGCAGCTGCCGAGGGCGGAGCCCGAGTCTTGATTTGCCGGTCGTGCAGCGACAATCGCTGCCCTTGCGACGGACTTGGAAGCTCTGTCAAATCAGCGACGGTAGAGCTCCGTTTGCATGAATCTACGTCTCTGGTTTCCTGCACGGCGCCCCTAGACTTGCAGAGCACAGACTCACCAGGCGCCGACGGATTTCCGCGCGTGATCCTATCGTAAGCTGCCCTCGAGGACCTCCACTTTTCCCATTGGAATGAGCAGCCCCCAATCTCCACGCGTAGCGTTTTACCACGAAATCGCACGTCAAGCAGCCCAATATCGACCTGCAGCCGATCCAGCCAGTCCGCCAGCCGTCGTCTGAGGACCGAGCGAGTAAGTGCCATTCAATCTCTCCCCTCCCCCTCTCGACCGTCTCGTTCCACAGCTCCCTTTGGCTCGCCATTTCTGCCATCCCATTTCCCCTCTCCACCCTCCGACTGCTGCCACTCCTTCTCCATCCGACTTGGGCCGCCAGACCTACCGCTCCCACACACCTGAGGCTGACAGCGCTTGATCAGACGCCAGCTCCGCGCGGGAAGCTTTTAACGCATCTTAACCACTTTTTGTCGCTTGAACTCGATCGCAAACCTAATTGCTTGAACACCCCCTGCGTGCCACTCGACACGCGCTCACCCACCTATCTTCTCGAACTTGCATTGTCCGCGTCTGGGAATTTACGAAGCAGGGTCCCGTCAAGCACGACCGGCCGTCTTCGCCCACCAATCCGGCCGCCTTTAGACCACCTCGTGCAATAAGAAAAGCGCACATCCCTCGTTCCGGCGCTCCCTTTGCCATCTCGCTCGCTTTTCCCCTCCATTCTCGCTGTCCTCTGGCAGATCTATTTTCTGCCGCGTCCTGAAGCGAGAGCGATTCGAGACGAGAGGGAAAACAAACAAACATCTGTGCGATTGCTGCACGGCGCTCTGTATCGCCGTGTCTCCCCTGGGGAAGGGTTGCTGGCCTTCGTCGGGTTCAGCAGCGCCAGTCGCGGGGAGCAATTCGGGCTGCTGCAGCTATCCCTTTGCTTCACAGCAGCACCTGAACGATATCCACCATGGCCACTATCGTCCGCCAGCCATTCGCGCCCCTCGATGGGGCGAGGTTGCAGACTCTGACGAGCTTGAAGAACAGACAGAATGGTAGGTTTTTTCTGTGCGTGTCCAGTAACATGTCAATGGCACTCGACATCGGCGTTTTTCACCCACTTGTCTTCCCTTGCCGTTGACAGGATTGTGCTTGAAGCACCTCGCAATTGCGATGTGGCAATACTCTTCAGGGCCTAATGGCTAACTCGTACTAGCTATCTCTAGCGCTCCCGTCAAGCGAAAAGCGTCCGAGGTCGAGGTCGATGACTCTGAGAACGTTGACCCCACCCTGTTTTCGAAGCGGTCCAAGGGCGCTGGCGCCGAGAACGACTTCACAAAAGACTTCTTCAAACCTTCCAATTTCATCCTTACCAAGGCCGCCTCAGTTCCCAGCCTACCCAAGGACACTCTGACTACCTCATTCAGCAAGGCTCAGTTCTCGAAGCCAAGGAGCTTCCTCCAGCCAAAGTCCCCTGCGTCCCGTATCAACACCAGCATTACTTCGTCCTCGTCTCTCACGGCACCGGCAGGTCGCTCTCCAACACGGGGCACCAAGCGAATTGGCATCTTGTCCCGGCGTCGCACACAACGCGTCGACCCGCCCTCCTTTGGCTTGGGTTCCTCAGTGCCGTTCTCGCTCGATGCCGCTCTCAAGGGAACGATCCCGAGCTATTCGGGAAGCTTCCGAGGCTCTTCTTTGGACTCGCTTCCTCAGGGCGAGATGAATTCATCGTGGTTCTTCGACATTCACGAAGATACTCCTGAACAGGAGATGACCAACCTCTTGCAGCACAGCACCTGCACTCTTGACATTAGCAGTGACGAGGAATCCGAGCAGCGTGCTCGGCGCGAGCATGCCGAAGGCCGTGACAAGGAGAATATCCCTCCGGCCGATGACGTCAGCCAGACGACTTTGGCCCGTGCTGCGCGCGCTGCCGGCAGCTTCGACGATATGATCATCGAGAAGCAACGAGGTCCACTGCTTGAGATGAATGTGGCCGACTACTACGCCGAAGGTTGCGATTGCAGCAGTGTCATTCTTGTTCCCGGCGACGACGAAGAGGCAGAGACCGTTATTGATGAAACCGAAGTTCCTCAGCTCGAAGAGACGTTTGAAGAGTCTTATGAGCCGGAACCTCGGCCAGTCCTCGCTGAAGTCGAAGCCGTTGATGTTGATGAACTGATGGGCAAAGAGGATGCCGCCGCCAAGGCAGCGGTTTTACAACCAATTGAAGGTACCAACGAGTCATTCGAGCTATGGGAAAGCGGAAGTGCCCAGAACGAAGCAGAGGCGCCGCCATCACCAGCTCCCGCCGCAGTAGAAGCTCTTGAGGCGGCAGTGCCAGCGCCAGAGTGCTGATTGTAGGGTTTTGTTCCTTTTTGCGTTTTGTACCGATCACGTTGGCCTTTTGCATTTTGTTGGCTTATATCTTGCTTGTTTGACCTTATAATGTGTGTCCCCTTTACAGGCACTAGCGGTAAAAGGTAACAGGAGTAAAGTTGGCGTTGTTGAATATATGGGTGCAGGGATAGGGGCCCGAGGAGCAAAGGATACTACTGGATGGCCCGGGGGATCTGGCTGAGCGCGGAGTGCGGAGTGTGGAGTGTGGGCATGGCAGTGTGGGTTGTATCTTAGCTCGGGATATCAGGTGTTATTATTGATCGATTTATTTTGAATATGATGCATGGAACTGCTGCATTGATTGTGTTGGTGAAGGGGCTAATATGGTCTCGGGTGGCCAGTCGTTGTGACACAGCGGCCTGGGCTGCGAGATATGATCTCAGTGTAGTGGTGAGACGTGGATGTGTCCTTCAAAGGGAACCTGGTGCTGACCATTTACGCAGCCACAGAAGCTCAGGCTGTCCCATATGTCAAGCTAGGTACATCGGTGAGGCACTAGAAAGGTAATCTATCGTATTCGTGCTACTAGATCTGAGGCCTCAAGTCGTTACACCAGCCGTTGTGCGATATATCAACCGAGCAAAGCCAAGGAGTGAGTGCCCAGACAGGGAGGGGGTTGGGGGGTGAGCCATTCCGTCAACATCACCCCCGACTCCGGTTCCGGGGGGCAAGGCACGTTTCGGAGATAATAGCTAATAGCACGATGAAAGGAACCCCCACCGGCAATGCCTCTCCTTTGCTACCTAGTCTAAGCAATCTATCTAAGCAATCTGTCTATAATCCAACCCCCGAAAGGGTGTGCCCCAAGTTTCCATCATGACCCCTCAAAAATGGAAAAGAATGCCGGGGGGGTTGGCCCGGAAGCTGCAGCCAAGCCGTGAAGTACCACGCGAACAATCTTTCAGGGGTTGGACTTCCAGTAAGCAATCTGTTTAAGCAGTCTAAGCAGTCTAAGCAATCTGTCTAAACAGTCTAGGCAATCTGACTGAGCAGCTTCAGTTCCCTTTTTTCCCTTTTTTTTTCTTTTTTTAGCTGAAAGTGAAAAATAAAAACTCTGCCGCTGCCAAAGGCAGGATGTGAGATAATACTCGTCGCTAAAGAAGTAATAAAATCGAGGACATACAATTTTTGGCTCAGAGCCCGCTGTCAGTGTTCGGGGAAGCTCCTAGTCATATAACCAGCCGCCCCCCAATTACCACGGATGTTCTTCCCATTGACTCTCCTCAACATGCTCATGCTCGTCTTCGTCCTCGGCACCTTGCCGATCCAAAGGTGCCTACCGAAACCTTTTCCACTTGTCAAACATCAACCATCCCCCTCCAAAAAGAAACCCAGTTCGGCGGCGGATGAGGCCGGGAGGGAAGGTTAGGTAGGTAGTAGCTAGGGACTCACATACTTGCCATCTGGCAGGTTGACATTGACATTCTCCTCCTTCTCGCCAAGGCCCTCCAAATCCTTCATAAACTCCATCTGGAGCTCCACGACCTGCTCCAGCTGTTTCCGATCCAATTTCTTTCCCTTGTAGTTCGCCAGGCCCTTGGCTGTCTGTACCGCATTCTTGATCTGTCGCCCGTTAATCGGCGCGTCCGCTAGGGCACGCAGAGACTCTTCGTCCAGGTCGAGCTCGTTGTCGGCATCACCGAACTCGTCGTCGGCATCGCTGAGCTTGGCGAGCAAGTTCTTCCAGATGAGCAGTCGGCTTGCTGCCGGGAGAGGGCTATATTTTAACGGGAGGTGGATCCGGGAATTGAATGCGGCGTCAAAAGCGCATACCCGATTGGCGGTTACGAAGACGATACCAGAATAATACTCGAGGGAGCGCAAGAAGATAGAGACGAGGGAGTTGCGGCTCGGGCCGTCAAGACAGCGCTGCTCCAAGAAGACATCGGCTTCTTCGATGAGTAAAATGGCTTTCCAGGTTGAGGCGAGATCCAAAATGCGCCTGAGCTGCTTGTTGAGGTCGGTTGGCTTGGTATCCAGTTCGGCCGAGGAGACAATGTATAGAGGTCGGCAGCAGGACTCGGCGATGCATTCGGCAGTGAGAGTCTTGCCTACGCCGGGAGGCCCGTGGAGCATGATAATGAGGCCCTTGCCTTTGCCTTCGACAATGTCGTCAAACTGGCAGGACTTTTTCGAGGCATGCTCGGTAACAAGGGCTTGGACAAGCTCCTTTTGTTGGGTGGGCAGGACGAGTTCGTCAAAGCAGTTGGGGTTCCACGAAATGGGGCTCGTGTGGTCGACTTCAAACTCGAGGAATTTCTTCTCTGTAAAGCAGAAGCCTCGTACGGTTGGAGGAGCGAGCAGGAGTTGGGTTATGGTGAGGGGGGCGAGGACTTTCTTGGACACTTGGACCTCCCAAGTTGCGTGATCGCCCCATAGCTGCTGACCGTTTTGTAACCCCTTCCCCGAGGTTGGCGGCTCGACCTTGGGGAACTCCTCACTCAGCTTGAAGGAGCTCTTAACCTCTATGCGCTGGAAGGTCTGCGTGTCGAGCATGACGCGCCCCTCAACGTGGTATCGTTTCCCCTCGGGATCTACGGCCAGGCCCTTGTACTTGACAAGGTTCTGTCCGACCGTGAGAGCCTCCCAGCACCGGCCGCGCTCCATTAGGGGGCCAGTGACCGCAGCGAAATCCCAGTGGCGGGCTAGCGGCATGGCTGCAAGGGCAGTGATGGGCATAGTGCCAGAAAAGTGAGGGATAAACAAGCGGAGCGTTCGCGTGCCAAAGGAATCGCCATCATAATCGGTATAGTGGGTGAAGAGTTGCAAGCCCTTGGGCATATCCAGGTACTCGGAGTAGTCCAGTTCAGTGATGCGGAACGTTCCGCCGTGGGAAGACAGCACCAGGCCAGAGGGCTTGAAGATGACCCAAAGGCGCTCAAATGAGATGACATCTTGCGGAAGGAAGTTGTGAAGATCTTTGAACTCTTCGGCGAAGTGCTCATCGATGAAGTCGAGGAGCATGAGCAGATCGGATTCCCCCTGGGATCCGTGCCGTTGGTCTGGCAGGGCAGCCCTTAGCTCCGGGTGGTAGTAGAAGAGGCAGCGGGGAGGAAAGTCAAGCGTGATGTGCTTGGTCTTGAAAGACACGCCCGGATACTTGGTGCCGATGACGTCGCCAAGGAGGCTTTTTAGCGTGGGCGAGTTGATCTGCAAACTCGTTCTTCTGACCTCGACGTTTCCAGGGTCAAAGTGGTGAATGATGGTCATGGCAAACTTCTCATGCCATCCGGGCTCCTTGTCGGCCATCGGCTCTTCCTCCCCGAGTTTCTTGGGTTCCGCCAGGTAGACCCGTCCCTGCTTGGTGTAGCGGCGTTCGAGATGTTTGATCTCGTCTTGCAACGCTCCCTCTTCAGCGTCGCCATCCGCCTTGTATTCTTGATCAGAAAAGCATTCTTGGTTAATGCCGTTAATATGGCTGCCCATTGTATCGAGCGTGGTGGGAGGTGTTTGGGAAATAGATTGGATTCGGATGGTGGTGCTTGAAAAACTGTGGTACGTAATGGGTGTTGACGATTCCAGAACCTATCTGACTGCACCGTCTGGATGGCCTAAGTACTAGTAGGTTTGGCGGGGTTGGCGGGGTTTGGAGGGGCTCTCATGGTGCGGTGATTATCCATCGCTCCTTCCAATATGAAGTGAGGGAAGAAGGCGCTTTTTGAAAGGAAACGCATGTGACTGATCAGGCCGCCCCGGTTGGTGTGTCTGAGACAAAGTGTACTACTGGAGGATGGGAAGGTCCCCGAGGACGCAGAGTACGTGTGTATCTATAATGTCTAATGCACATTGGATAAAGGAGTCCGGTTTGGTTCTTTGGTCCTGCACATCGCAGTTCTATGGAAGCAAGGGGTAATTTTGTCTCTACGGCGCAAAGCAAACCCCAAGGAAAGAAGCACACGGAAAAGCCCCTTTCTTGCTTCGCGGTGATGATTCCCTTGTCGTAAGCGCATACCCACATATCCGCATATCCACGAGGCGGCGGTGGCAGATATGTAGCCTCGTAGAATATTTGATGTATGAGAAAGAGGGCATAGTATTTTCGGCTCCTCCTAGATGCAGTGAGCAAAGGTACCTGCCTACATAGGTCGTGACGCAGATTTGGCTTTGAGCACAAGTAACGTTATGTGATTGGTGTTTCTCATTGGGCACTTCCCCTTTAAGCCTATACGTGTTCCAGGCACGCTTTTCCGTACGTAGGCGTTTAGGCACAAGCACGTACGTGCGTTCTAATCCAAAGGGACATCTCACCTTGAGAGTGCCTAGGAAGACTTCAGATTGAAAGACAGGAGATGATTCAGGCATGCGTATGTGCAGAAAGGGGAATCAAAATCTATATCCACTAAAGAAATAAAAGGTATAAATAATAGTAATGATTAAAGGTCCCATTTTCGTCTCTCTCTCTTCCTCCCATATGTCTTCCCCGCGTGTCCGCTTTTCCCTCTTACTTGCTTTTTTTCTTCTCCTCACCCTCTTTTTTTTTCCCATCTCCTTCCATCGCTCCGCCCTTCCCCGTTCCTTCTCTCTCACAAGAGAGATAGAGAGAGAAAGAGAGAGAGAGAGAGAGAGAGAGAGAGAGAGAGAGAGAGAGAGAGAAAATTCAAATTTCCCTCTCCTCCTCTGCCAACATCAAATCCCTTAAAATCTCCAGCCCTACCTCCCGATCTCCGGGGACTTTAATATCCAATCCCCACGCCTGTAGGAAGGGGGCTTCTCCTCGGTAATTGGCGTGGAGCCAGACCCGTTCGCGGCGAGTGTGTTGGATTGTGTGGATTGTGTGGACAGTGTGGGGTTTGGTTTCTTTTACTTCTGCTTCTGCTTCTGCTTTTGGTGTGGGGATTGTGGTTGGGACTAGGATTGGGATTGGAACTGGGACTGAGACAGGGACTGGAATTTGGACTGGGACTGCGGCCGGGACTGGGATTGGGGCGGGTGGTAGGATGGGGATGGGAATAGAGGCTGATGCTGGTGTTGAGGTCGGGGTTGATGGGGTGCTCTGGGCGCTGGACTTGCTTGCCTTACTGTCGGCGCTGTCGCGGGTGTCACGACTTTGGGCGCGTGGTTTGTCCGGGATGCCCGTCGCTCGGGCGCTGTCGGGTGTAGGTGGGGTTCCGAGCGGAGTGGGTTGGGTCTGTGGTTTCGGCTTCTTCTTCTTGATCTCCAGCTTGGTGGTGGTGGACGTCTCGGTGATGGTTTGGCCCGGTTCGCGCGGCTGGGCTGAAGGCTTCTTGACCTTCTTGACTACAATGCTGGAGGATGCTGTTTCGGTAATGCTAGGGCTGGGACCATGGGGAAGGTTTGGGAGGGGTTTCCACCGGGGTCCGTCATTGGGTTTCGCGTCTGGTGTTGGCTGAGGAGTGCTCTTGTCGATTGAGGGTTTGGTGTTATCAACTGCTTTCGCATCAGAGGAGTCACGGTCCTTGGCCGCTTCCAACTCCTTCTTCTCCACTGATGGACACCGGAGCGGTGCTGGGTGGAGATCATCGTCGTCTTCTGGGGGTTTGATTTCATCATGGTCGGCTTCCTGGGGTTCCTTGGGTTCCCTAGGGTCATGGGATGTCAATGGCCCGGGTTCTCCCTCGGGAGGGTATGTCGGACTAAAAGCTTCCAGAGCTTCCGGATACAGGTCGATCCACTGAGTGACGCGGCTTTCGGGGGACCCGGCCTGCCACCTCGGCTTCGGCGAGCGCATCGACACGGCAAGTTCGGCTAGACCGATGGTAATGGGCGTATCGGCATCGATGCCTCCAACTCGTCCCCCGCCCAAGTGGTCGATCTTGAGAATGCGCTCCTTCTCAGGCGACTCGGAATCCGACATTGATCTGAATGTCCTTGCGGATTTGGAGCGCTTCATCCACTCGCGCACCCGCTGGCTCGGTTTCCTTGCTGGGGGCACATCGGATGTTGACCGGCTCCTCCCGTGCCAGACATTCGTGTCCATAAAAACTGGCGATGGCCGGGGCTTCTTCCCAGGACTAGTGATGGTTTGCAGTACGCCGTCGAGAGACTGCCCGGCCGGCATTTTCATGCTTTTGGCCGACCGCGGCGACTCGGGGTTCTGTTCCTCAATGGTCTCCATGGGGGGCTTGAACCCGAGCATGGCGTTTCCTTTTTGCTGGTTGCTCGCTAAATGCGAATTCGATGCAAGGGAATGCGTTTCTGGGATGGGGAATGCGATATCTGGACCCGAGGAAAAAAAAAGGGGGTACCCGTGGGGAGAGGGGGGGGGGGGAAGTAAGGTAGGATTTATTTCGTCACCGCGCAAAGGAAATAAAAAAAAGTCGGGAAACTCAGCCCGATTCCCTTTTCAGGCGAGGATGGAAGCTGTCACGCCGTCAAAATACGGGGGTGGCAGGTTTCAAGGTCTGTTTAAAGCGGCAGCCACTGCGCGCAGAATCCAGGAGTCCCATTGCTTCTTCGGTCGAACCCCCGATTTTTCTCGGTCCACGGGTCGGCGCGGCATGCCGTGGCGTGCGTGCGGCGAGCCAATCCGCTGGGAGAAGCCTGGCCTTTGAAACGCTGACCGCAAAATGTTTCACCACTCCTTTCCCCGCTCTGGCCAATCACGGCCCCCAAACGCCCTATCAGCGGAGCCCCCTGTTTCATGCATTAGTCTCGCTGACCAGACTTTTTTGTTTTTCAAGGGAACAAGCATAAAATGACGAGAAGGGTGCAATAAAACTGCACGAGCTGTCCCCCAACCCAAACCCTGTTGCAAAATGTCTTGGTTCTTTCCGTGTATGCTTTTGTCGTCTTGGCGCTGCTGGATGCAAACTTTGAGGGCATTCACATACTGAATTTTGGGGGTTTCGGATCGGGTTAGCCGCCGGATTTCCCAGGGGGTAAGGAGTTGTGTGTTCAAGTCCTGGCGTCACCCGACACCTGCAGGACATCTGCAGAACTGCTGGATGCAGCTTCACAGGAGGTGCGTTCTCATGTTTGCTTTTTACAGGCTGTCACGTGCACTGGAAAAGGGGTGACCTCAAACACCTGGACCCTTTGTCGTGATTGAACAGGCTTGGGAAGCTGGGAACTTGGGATGAAGCACCACGTCTTTGGGGCAGCATCTTGCTCAAGAACCACATTAAGCTCGTATTCACAGTCTTTGTGTGTATCTTGTTGGGCCAACGCCCGATTGCATCCATGGCCGATTGCCCTTCCAAGAAGAAGTGGGAGGCGCTACAGGGTCTGGTGAGAACGAGACTACGGTGGATTTGCACTCTGGAATTTGTTGAATTTTCACGGATATGTATTCTCAACAAAGTTCCGGCTCGGAGGTAGCTCGGCCTTGCTGTCGATTTTCATCGTCGCCTAGAAGACTAGAACAGAGGCAACCCGGCCGGCATGGACAGTTGTTCGGGTTCGTGTTGTGACCCCATACCACCTTAGTGTATTCTTTTGGGGCAGGGATTTATGTCATTCATATGGTGACAGGATAAAGGAAGTCAGGTACGGAACTGTTTGCCAACATGGAATTGGATGACAAACCCGGCGCTCCGGCTGCCGGATCCCAGATATTCGCGCAGCCCGTGTCTACTGGAGGGAGCCCTACGCTGCGGACCGTCCACGCAGAGGAGGCTGCTAGAAGAAACACGCTTCCCATTGAATTTTAGGGTCATTAAATTCACTGTCCTCATCCCCGATAGGGTTGAAAGCAAAAGTGAAGTCTGCTCCGAGTAGTGGAAGGGAGGGGACCTAGGTACGTAGGTTAGAAAAGGAAACTGCGTCTGAAAAATTTTCATCCACAATCATTCACCTGCGGCACTACCGGCGGCTGATATTCACGGGGAAGGTACGGGGCACACGCAGCTTCCTTCCACCGAGTATTTATCTCCTGGTAATTCTCCTCTCTCACCTCTACCTCTCACCACTTTTCTCCACTGCGAGACATATTCTCTCATCAACTATCTACCTCTTTCTCTACTCTACTCTACGTAGCCACCCCGCAAGCTCACTTACATCCATCTCGCCACCATGGCGCGAATCGTAGAAATCATGCTGGTCTTCGCGGCCATTTTCCTGCTCGCGATGCCCGCTACCGCGTCTCCCCTTCTGAGCACTAGCCTCAACGCGACCACTGACCCTCAGCGCGGAGGTAAGATTGCCCCTATTTCAATATGCCGCAAACACTGACCTGGGTGGCTATAGATCTCGTCTGCGGTCTCTACAGCACTGCTGATAAGCGCAACTCCGTTCAACTTCTCTACGACCTGCGCAAGAGAGGCGGAACGTGTGTCACTGGAGCCAAAAAATGCACTCGCCATGCATGCTGGAATACCAGCGGCGTTTTCATCTGCAACGATAATGACCACGATGTCGCTATCGACTGCGAGACCGTCGCCAACTTCGCGGCCGGCGTTGCCAACAACTGCTGCACCTCGACCAAGAGCGGAATCTCGGGACAGCAATGGTCGGACCAGAACTGGAATGCTATTATTTCCTACGCCAACTGCAATCATGACTCCAACGCTGACCGCCCTTCTCCCGGCCCTCCCGCTGATCCTTGGGGCCCCAACGGACTTTGCACCAACTAGGCCACATGGCGAGTGGGATGGAATGCACCAACTAGACCACACTATGAGTGGAAATGGGATGAATTCTTCGGAATTATTTTGGCCTTCTTGGGCTCAATTTCTTGAGACATGAGTGCGGGATCTGCCATCGGGGATTCAGATATGGGACGGCGAGACAGTTATTAACTGCGGACGGACTAGGTAAATCTGACTATGAATGGCAAAATGGATCTTCGGCCCTCGCTGTTAGTGACGCTGATAATATGTGAATGTGGATCTGAGGTCTCCTGCGCCAAACGCGACTTCGGCCTTCGGGCCTAGCCCTGACTCGATTTTGAAGGAAAGAACACCTGACTTGCGAGGCTAACCTCCTATCAATCTCCGGAATCGAACTCCACTTGCCGTTAGTTGGTCGTACGACAGCGCAATAGGATGGGGTTTCTCGCACTCCCAATGTAGCTGGCCCTGCCCGATGTTGAAGTTGACGAGCATCAGCCTGGATTGCTTGTCTACAGGACTTAGAGTGTCCTTGGGGACACCCCCAATATTTGTGTGGCCTCCTGCGCCCCTGTATCTTTCATTCTCACAGGTACCAGTACAGCCTGTAGGGGCTGTCCGGACACCTGTTCCAACACCCGAGTTGATTCGGATGGGGAGCAACTGGGAATGCTTCTGCCATCCGACTGGAGTCACCACAGCCGTGAACGAGCGAAGCACGGCTTAAGAGAAACTGAGCTGTCTGGCTTTTAATAGTAAAAACAAGAAAAATGGTCGATTCCCGTCTGATTCCCGCTCTCCACTAGTACCGCACGCCAAACTTTCTAGCTATGGGCGATAGCTCTAATACTATCCAGTCGTAGACTACCTATCTACATGATATCCTATATACCTACCTAGCTTTATTGTACGTTTTCCCTTGGCGTTTCTCTCTCCACAGAAAGGGGAAAAATTCCACACAGCAAAAACCAGAGTCGTGACTGGGATGGGATGGTGGCTATAAACGTACGTACATATTTGGAACTGCTGGTTGATGTGCATGACATTCGGCCCATGGGATGAAGCGGCTCCCGTACCCGTCGTCCCTATTTCTCGTGGCTGACGATCGCGCGGGAGGACGAATCCGTATAAGTGGTTTCCACTGATACCAAGCCTGCAATCACAAGACGTTCAGAAAGAAACCCCCGAAAATGATGCATGAGTAGGTCCGGTATATGCCCATTGCCGGGCTCTCTTCTCACGAGAGAGCAAACGCCGCTGGTCAAATGTGATGCGACCTGACCTGATACGTCCATACTATAACATTAGGTACCTAGGTAACTGAAAGATCCGGAGACAAACCGTTGTTCACCTAGGTGTGTACCACATCAATGGCAAATGTTGACTCGGGATTTTATGTGATACCTCTTATCGATTATATAGCGCTGGTGTGTCTGAGTGAAGCCGATCTCGGAGTTGCAGCATTTCGACTGGACATGCACGGATGAAGTGGAATTTTGGATGCCTAGAGGCTTGCTTCAATGTTTCCGGAATCCCTCCATTTCGAACAAAAAACAACAACAACAATAACATGCAGAATTAGATTCTCTTCGAGGTGGACACTGGCAGTGACACATTGAAGTGAAAGAGGGAAGGCGATGGGGATGATCAGGCTGGTGATGCGTTGTCGTGGCGCATAGATACCGAGGTAGATAGGTGCTGGTGTTGGCCGATGCACTGCCTCATTCTCGTCGTATGATGCTGCCAAGGCCCAGTTGGGCTGAGCACCGAGACAACACAGCTGGGTCGGCTTTCACAGCGCAAGGGCCGGGGATTCAGCCCAGAAGCCATGTTCACGTGGAGAAACCACCCATGACTGGAGACCGAGGAAAAAGCCAAATTTTTGTAAAGTCTCACAAGTCGGCACAAGTCTTTGGTGGGGTTTAGGGCTGGGGCCATGCTAGCGCGTCGCGGGCCGCAGAGGTCCAACCCGAAGTCTGCCCGCCACCGACGACCTCCACTCCACCCTCTTGCGACGTGTATTCGTAGGCATCATTCCGCCTCCAAAAGACTCCCATGGGACGAGTGGGGATCCACATCTCCGAAGTCTGTCAATAGCAAAGGACATAACTCAGGCGATGACAGCCCAGACTTGGCCCGACCGAGAGAACGACGAATCAGCAAGCGCAGGATGATCCCGTGACGGCAAGCAAAACCCCGCGGCAGCCCCGAATGCCCGTGTTTGCCATCAACGGCCGCAGAAGAAATGGGCAGACCGGAGCTGCCTGGTGGCGCGGCACGTCTTGGACGACTCTAGACCGGCAGCTCTGCTGGGGGAGACTGGACTGTGCAAGTGGGATCCGCGATTTTTCGACCAGTCGCGTCGCAGCTTCTCGGATGAGTTGCCCCAATAAAGTCCAAAAAATCACGGCTGACGGCGTTGGCGCCGTGCTACCCCACCTTTCCGTCGACCAATCGCCTGGGAGGGAGCCCGTTCTGGTCGCTGGCTGGCCGCAGCGGCCACCGCCGCGGAAGGCCTCTGAGGCCGCTCACTGGTCCGGGGTTTTTGGCAAACCACATGCAGGATAAAATGTCGCCCCTTTTTTCAGGTCTGCGCCGTCTTTTCCGTTGGAACGCCATCTCCTTTGCGCGACCGCGTATCGAGAGTATTTGATTCGCGTTATTCGCTTTATTTTTGTTTTTGATCATTTTGCAGGGTTCCCCAGGTTTCTGTCCCAGCTCTTTGGTTTTTTCTTCCTTTCCCCCCTTGTCCAACCTCTCTCTTTTTTTTGTTATTCTTTCATGATGGCTGGCGGGGGTTCGACATGACCGGCGGCTATCTATGAGATATCAATAGGGCGACAGCAGGATTTTTTTTTGATTCGCCCACACCCTGTGTCTGGCGGCTGGCTGTTTGCAGGCCCCTCCGTGCCCTCCCCTGGACTGAGCCGGACTGGATTGTACTGGACCGGGCCGTGATAGGATACGATGGCGTCGTTCCGGATCGAAGATTTCCCGGACTTTCCGGCCATGCCGCCGCCTCCGGGTGAGGTGTCCAACTTTGTTGATCCGGAAAGCTTGCACTCTGTGGTGTTTGGTGTTGGCGTGTCTACAATGATCCTGATGGTGACTGCACTGGGCATTCGCATATTCACAAAAGCTGTTTTGATGAAAGCTGTGAGGATTGAAGAGTGTAAGTTATGCTCAATGCAAGGGAGTCTTTTGGGTATCTGCTGATGACGTGTCCAGACTTTGCAATCATCGGAACGGTACGCATAGATCCAGAAGTTGACTGAAAGCTTCAAACCTAACAGTGTGCAGATTGGCATCATCACCTGGGATTCTATCTTTATCAACGTTTCTGCCGATGGCTTCTCGCGCCACATGTGGAACGTGCGCCTGGTGGACGTACCTCATCTATCCTACGTAAGTTGGAAAGATGCTTGGTCGGTGCATCTGATGCTAATACCCCTAAAGATCAGCTACCTCGCTGAAATCACCAATGCACCAACCATGTTCATGGCAAAGTGCTCCATCTTGTTTCAGCTCCGAAGGCTCTTCTGTCCCGACGGAACAAGAAACTCAACTTTCTGGGCCATCCACATCTTGGTCTTTGTCTGCGGCGCCTACTACACCGCTGCCATCTTCTCCTTCACCTTCCAATGCATTCCCCGAGAAAAGACGTGGAACCCGCTGCTGCCGGGAAACTGCATCAATGTCTCGGCCGCCATTGTCGTCCAGGGGGTTATCAATCTTGTTCTGGACGTGGGCATTCTCATTATCCCTCTCTGGGCTATTTGGACGCTGCGGCTTCCCATGAAGCGGAAGCTCGGCATCTCTGCCGTCTTCGGCGTAGGAATACTGTGGGTCACTGCCCGCCTGCGGAGTTAGGGATGTATGAAAGCTGATAATCAACAGTACCTGCGCAATCGCGGCTATCGGTGTAGTATTTCGCCTGCCGCTGATCTACGATAAGGACCCGGATCTTACTTGGCTTATAACTAAGGTCGGCATATGGACGTAAGTACCTAGCCTCTTGGCAAACTATCTGCTTGGCGTTTTGGTGTAAGCCACTAACGTTGGTTTCCCAACTCAGCATGGTGGAATATTGCGGCACAATTGTGGTTGGTTGCATGATGTCGTTTCCACGATTCTTCCTTTACCTCCGGGGTAGGGAACCACCCACAACAGTGGCGTCGGGGCGTCGGTCTCACCAGTCGAACCAAGCGAGGCCAAGCACCAAACAGAGTGCCGCCAGCGGACCGGCAGATGAAGAGGCAGCAACGCATGTTGAGGACAAGGTTGACACCACGGAAATCGGCGTCGCTGTCACTACACCCGATTTGGACCCGCCGATCGAGATGGAGTATAGCGAATCATGGGGCCGCGTGAAGAGAGACACATTAATGGAGCAGGGACGGAGCCCCGGCAGCGACTGGTCTCCGCTGTCAACACCAACGAAATAATGCTGGACATGATTTCGATTCTTTCTCCCCATGGGTACTGTCACCGCCACGGGGTTAGAGTGGGATGGGGACTAGAGACGATTGATTTTTGGCGTCAAGGGACTCGGAGTTGGTTGTTTTTCTTTTTCGTGGAGGGCACGGTCACTACACCGGAAGCGCAAGCTACCCCTGGGTTTATTAGGATCTGACACTTTTAAGATACCATGGAGATGGCGTATTGGGCGTCTTTTGGGACACATGTCTCAGGTCGGTGGGAAAAAAAAATTTGTATCGTTCTCCTGTTTTAGGGGGGTTATCAACTTGCCGCTATTGGCTTCAATTTCAGCCCTTCGGATCAATGACATGTTGACTGTCTTCTGACGTTTTAACACAGAGTTCCCGCCGGATGTGTTGTTCATCGGGCGGCAACATTGCGCTAGTGGTTGGTGGCGTCCACTCACGTCCAAAAACGTCCGCAGCTGAACCCGGTGGCTTTTTTCAGCGATCTTTTCCTGGATTAGCGCCAAAAAACTAGAGTGCTTGTTCGTCGATAAGGCTGCAACCGTGTTAACTGGGCGTTAGGGCGTCTGGGCGGGCTAAATGGTGAAGGGGGATCCAGAGGTTCAAAACTCACCCAGTTCTCTAGAGTGTATAACCGGGCGGCCCGTAGTTTGGGAACGTCCATGGGATTGGGTGTGGGGGTGATATTGGAATCGGGAGATGGCGTCGGGAACTGGGGCATTAACGGTACCATATGGGCGGGTAGGTTGGCCTCTCACATCTCGCAGCTGTGGCGTTGTTCTCGACCAGTCGTCTGGCGCACAATCGCGCCTACCGCGTTCTTTTTTTTCTCCTCCCCCTAGGAACCCCCCCCTGAGTGCCCGCATTCCTTCTTGCATCGTTTGTGTCAAGCGGGCTCGAACTTTCTGCCCAAATGCCAAAACCTTATAACCTTTGAAGGATTTGGGCAGTCCCTCTTGCCGCGTCTCTTTTGGCCCCAATAATCATGGATAACACTTCATTTGCCGCGGGGCGCGCTCCAGAACCAAGTCATTTGTCGTCGGCCTTCTCGATTTCCCCTCCGCGGGACACACCCCGCCAGATCCCCCGGGTCGCCACTGCGGACCACGGCAGCCGCGATCCACACTCTGGGCCACCCACACAGCAGCCCGAGGGTCGTGGTCTCTACCACTCAATGCTACCGTCAGCATACTCGCCATCCTACACCTATCGCCAATCCGATATGGGATCATCGCAGCAACAGCACCAGCAGATCCACGCGAATGGAGTTTCGCCCTATCTCATGCCGCAGCCACACGCGCCGCAGCACCACCAATTCCCGTACCCACCCCCCATTTCTCCCAGCTCGCGGCCCGGTTGGACAGGGCCCAAGTTGAAGTCGAACGCTCCCAACCCTTCGTCGGCGTCTTCAGCAAGCACATCTATGAAGCCTCCGCCGTCGCATTTTTCCAGCTTTTCAGCCAACCCCGATTCAGGTCCCAGTCAGGGTCACCGTCCATCGACGGCAAGTCCGGGCCCCGAGACGAACGATTCTAGACGCTCCTCGGTGGGATCAGCACCACCGGCACCACCACCTCCCCACAGTGGTCCAGGCGGGGAGATGATCACTTTTCCCGCCTTCCGACCATCAGCCGGTGGACCGGTTCTCTCCAACATGCACCGGCCCGGAGGCCCCATGACACTCGTCGGGCCGGGCGGCATGCCCTTCTCGAACGCTATGAGCGGTGGTGCGCTTGCTCATCCCGGCGCCGTCGCGCACCACAGCCCCGTAATGCCGCCCATGGCCCCCGGACACGGGCACGGGCATGGCCACGGTCATCCCAACATGCACATGCCGGGCTTTGGTATGCGGGCTATGACAGCAGCTGCTGCGGATGCTATGACTCGCCCGTTTCGCTGCGAACACTGCCCCCAATCCTTCAATCGTCGCCATGATATGCGCAGACACGAGCGCATCCACCTTACCATCAAACCATTCCCTTGCAAGACGTGCGAGAAGACCTTTTCACGCAAGGATGCCCTCAAGGTATGCATGCTTCTGGGGCCCAGCTCCGGACTGACGACACGGTGGAACTAACAGCATGTCCTACTACAGAGACATCTCATGGTTAGAGATTGCGGAAAAAGACCAGAGAACAAACCGGGGTACGTTGCTGCCGTTTCCGCCGCCGTTGCAGCGGCTTCTCCTGCGTCGACTATTGCCAACCCGTCCGAGGCCGAAGACGAATATGGGGAAGGCGGTGATGACTCGATGGAGGCTTCGGATGAGGGTCGTGGTGGCCTAGGCTCATAGGCGAGAGGAAAGCTACCACAATCTGGACCTTCCTCCATACTGCCACCAACCAGTCGCCGCCTCGGCAGAACTCTGATACAGTCACTACTACTGCCACCATTCTTGATTCTTCTCAAGACAGCCGTCCTGGTTCCTGACAACTCTGCAGGATTGCGGATTCACAGACAGACTTGCCAGACCCCGGTTGTGGGGTGCAAGTGGCTGCCGAGGGACGAAACAGCTATTTCATTACTTAAGAGCGCTCTTAAAAGTCATCAGCGAGGCGCATTTTAGTGCAAAAACGAAAGGTCGGCGTTCTTTCTCTGGTGGACTTATGGAACGTCCGATGTATAACTATGTTGGGAAGCGGGTTGGGACCTTTGTCGGCATATAATAGGCATCCCGGTTAGTAACAAGGGCTAAAAATTTCAGTGATTTGTTTTTGTTTTTTTTTTCATGTCAATTTCGACGCTTGTTGAGTGAGCCTTGCGTTGTCATTGATGCAGGCTTTGGTCCGCCATGGTGTGCCAATCCCTGTGGAATTCTCTTGCATTGGGGTCAATTGTCGTAACTGACTTTGTTTAACAAGGCTGGATGTAACCCTGAGGTTGACATGTGAAAATGGGCGAACATTGTAATGTGGCCTGTCAAACAGCTCTTGGCAAGTGAAGCCTGGAGCTGAACCCGAAAGGATACAGAAAACTGCCTCAGGCTGTACAGGACCATGGTTCCTGGTCAAACTAGTGATGCAGCACGCAGCCTCGTGCAGCGTCCCGACTGCTGAGTTTCGGGTGGGAGTTTTAGTGGGAAGATATCGTAATGACGCTGTGCCCTTGGTACCTTATCTTTCAGGGATTGAGATCAATTTAAGATAGAGGTCCAAAATCTAGACGGTAGTCCGGGAAGTGAAGCGGTGCGAAAGCAAAAAAAGCCAACAACATCGAACTGTAGGTGCAGTAGGTAACTGGACCATCAAGCGCGAAACTGCCTGCAGTGGGCTCTAGAGCGGGCTTTGCAGCGGGCTCTTTCTGCCCAACAGGCGCTGCACAGCAGGCTCCATGTCTGCACAGCACAGCACAGAAGGCTCCGCACAGCTGGGCACTAGTGGCGGTGGCAGTGAAATGCCTGCCCACCTGGTACCAAATAGGTGCTGGGGATTTCTTTTCTACAGCCTTATGGGTTGTGGGGGTTCCAGGTACCTACAGTAGGTTGGGGGATACAGGCTTAGGGGGTACCGGTTTAGGGGGTATAGCACTCCTCTCTGAATCAGTTCCCCACTAACACCCGACATTCATCAGACGGGGTAGGTTGGATCGGAAGAGTCTCACCCTACCTGCATGTACATGTACATGGTGGAAAAGAAAAAAGAATGAAATGATTATTAAACCGGGGAAGGGATTGGTATAAATAGCCATGTTCCGGAATGTCGAGAGTACTAATATTGAGAGTTCTTGTTTTGTTTGCAAGACAAGACATTCGAGCGGGCCATTCAATACACTCCAGACCGACCAGACCTGACACTCGACAGGAGCTATGGCAGCTGCACAAACACAAGCGCAAACGCAAGCACCTGCGTCTGCGTTCGGGCTGCAAGGCCTGGGCGCTAGCCAGCGAGACCTTCTCGACTTACTGGACACTATCCAGTTTGCCCAAATCACGCATACCATTCCGCAAATCGCCGTGGTGGGCGACCAATCCGCCGGGAAGAGCTCCCTGCTCACCTCCTTGACGGGGATTGTTTTCCCCCGACTCAACACGGCGTGCACGCGATGTGCCACGGAGATTCGGCTTCGCCGCGCTGCTGTGGGGCGAATGAAGTTGTGGATCCAACCCGACGAAGAACGTCCTGAGAATGAAAAGAGAGCTCTTCAGGGGTTTTGCCAGGAAACTGAACATGGGACGCCTGATGAGATTGCACGGTTCTTGCAAGAAGCCGCGCAGCGTATTGCTCCCACTTCCACCGCCGCTGCTGGGAATGGGCGTGGTGGTGGTCGTGGTGGAAATGTGTTTGCTTCCAAGGATAAGATTGTCATTGAGAAGTCGGGCCCGAATCTACCGTTGCTTACCCTCGTCGACCTCCCTGGACTGGTCAGGATCGCCAACACACAACACACGGCCGAAGATTTACGTATCATTGATGCCCTGACGGATGCCTACATGCATGATCCCAATACGATTATCCTTGCTGTTGTCAGTGGGAATATCGATTATGTTCAGGCTCCCATTCTCGAAAAGGCGGTCGCGGCTGACCCCAAGGGCACCCGTACTATTGGTGTCTTGACCAAGCCGGACATGACGGAGTCGCAGGCCTACACCGATCACTACATTCGTCTCATGACTCGCCAGGACGCGAACTCGCAGTTCCACTTTAAGCTCGGCTGGTATGTTGTTCTCAATCCTGGCCCAGGCAGTGAGCCAACCCTGGAGGAGCGACGTCAAGCCGAGAAGGCCTTTTGGAGAGGGAAGTGGCTGCGCGTGCCGGCGGAAAACCGAGGATCCGACGCCCTCAGGGAGCAGCTGGGCAAGGAACTCCAGAAGGCGATTGCACGGAGCATCCCGGCCATACAGATGCAGATCCGCGAAGCCGAAGAAAAGGTTGAAGCGGAGCTGGCATCGTTGGGTGTAGGCCTTGATACGCCACAGAAGGTGGTGAGAGAGCTGAGCCGTCTGTTCGGCATCTCCAACAGTCTCGTTGACCAGGCTGTCAATGGCCCGTACCGAAACCCTCCTGGCGAACACTTCTTCAGTGATGAGAAGGACGACAAGGGCACGCCACCTCGTAACCTCCGTGCCAAGGTGGTCGAGGAGAGTGAGCGGTTCGAGCGGCGGTTCAGACAGATAGGCCGGAAGCTCAGCTTTGTTACGAGCATTGACAAGGAGAACAACGTTGTCGTCGATGTCAAAGCCAAGCGGGAGTTTGCCAAGCGTGAAGTCGAGCCGTTGCTCCCGCAAATCCGCGGCCGAGATCTACCTGGTGATCAGAACAGTCGGGCACCTTATATGATCTTCCGGAGTCACTGCAAGCAGTGGCCGGAGCTCGCACAGGATTACCAGAGAAAGATCGAGACAGCCTGCAAAGCCTTTTTGATTGAGTTGGTCGAGTACACGTACCCGACGCGCATGCAGAATCAGCTCCATGTGCGATTCATCAAGAAGAAGTTTGACACCATGATCACGGCCGCCCGTGCCGAGCTGGCTCGCATCACATATGAGCAGTTTGAGATTCAGCCTTTTGATCCCGAGTACCAGTTAACGCTCGCTAAGGCAGCAGTCGCCTACAAAGACAAGCCCATGACCGAAGCCGAGAAGGTTGTCGAACAGATGCTGGCCTACTACAGAGTCGCCGAACGGGTTTTCATTCGAAATGTGATTTACCAGGTCGCCGAGAGACATCTCCTTCTGGGCATGGCTACCATGTTCGGCCCCACTGAGCTACACGAGATGGATTCTCAAACCATCAGCGACATTGCTGCTGAGGATACCGAGACCCAGGAGAAACGTGCGGCCCTCAACGCGAGGAAGGAGAAGATTCAGGAGGCGCGCGATAAATGTGATCGTATTGCATTGCGGCGTGACTTTCGCGCGGTAAGTGTTTTAGGGGTGATTATCTAGAGAGATGAGGCTAACATAAAGATAGGAGACTGAGGCCGGCGGCTACAGTGATACCAACTGTGGCGCTCGTGACGAATCCGATAACAGCAGCGACTCGGGATATGGCGACTCGATTCACAATGTCACAGTGGGTTATGATTTCCGTCCCCTGACAAGAGCAACAGTAACCAATGCAAATAGCCAGAATGAAAACCCTACGGGTGTTACGGCTTCTCCCGAAGAGGGGCCGAGCGATGGGGTTGGGGATGGACAAGGCTACCTAGAGGAACGGGAAGATCAGGAAGAACGGGAAGAAGAGCAGAGGGAGAGAGAGCGCCGACAGGAGACAGAGCAACGAGCAGAACGGGCGAGACGAGAGCAGGAAGCACGTGAAATAGAACAGCGGGAACGGCAACAGCAACGGCAACAACTTGAGGAAGAAGCACACCGGCGCGAGGAAGCACGTCTGAGGGAAGAAGCGGAAAGGGAGCAGGAACGACAGAGAATAATCGAAGAACGTCACAGAGAGCAACAGAGGCAAGAGCAGCAGAGGCAAGAACAGGAACGAGAACAGAAACGAGAACAAGAACGTCGGAAACGCGAACGCGAAGAGGAACGGCTTAGGGTGCTTGAGGAAGAGAGACGTCTTGATCAGCAACGAAAACAGGATGAGATGTTAAAAGCTCGCCAGGAAGAAGAACGGCGACAGCGAGAAAGAGAGGAAGAACAGCGGCAACGGCAGAGAGAGGAAGAGGCAAGACTTGCAGACGAAAAACGCCAAGCCGAGATTCAGCGACGACTACAAGCGGAGCAGAAGCAGCGTGCCGAGCGTGAAGCTGAAGCTGCCTTGCGTAGACAAAGACTGAAAGAGGAAGAAGAAAAAGAAGAAGCACGTCTGGCCGAGCTTTATCGTCAAGAGGAAAAGCAACGGCAGCTGGATCTCGAGCGGGCTCGTCTTCAGATGAAGAAGGATGAAGAGGTTTACCAGCAGTGGCAGCAAGAGCAGCAGCAACAGCAGCAGTTTTCTGCCTACAACCCGGGCGTCAAGTCATATTTGCAGCCCCATCCCCATGAAGACGACCCAACCAGAAACCTTCCTGGTGGGTTTCCAGCGGATAGTCACGATCCGAACGCCGTCTACTTCAGTGGGGATGAGCCGGGTTTGTCTTCTATCTCGACAGCCCAATGGCAGCAATATCCGCAGGGGGCTTTTGCATCCCCGTCCCCGTCCTCGTCCCCGAGTACGAGTACGAGCGCTCCGATGATGAATCCTGGACAGGGACAGAGATATAGTCAGAGTCGGGATCAAGATAGAAGGTCTTCTCGTGGTTCTGGGTCGGGCCCGGGTTCAGGTTCGCGAAGGGATGATGCGCACAAGAAAAAGTCGTTGATTTCGAAGCTAACGGGGTCACGTCGATAATGTTTTTTTTCTCGTCTTACCAGGTGTTTTAAGTTCAGTTTTAGTCTATGGCTTTTTTCCTTCCTCTTTTTATACTCTCGTTCTTTGCGGCTTAGAGTGCTTTGTGTTGTTTTTGATTGTATTCAAGGCGAATCCGGGATGCACTGTAGTAGGGAAGTCTTGGGGGTGATCTGCTGTGTGGTACGTACCTTACCTATGGAGGAAAGGGAGGAAATGTGGTGGGGCCACTAGGGGCTGGTCCACCAATAATGGGAGGGTTTTAGCTTACAATAACCATACCAGAAATCCCTTTTTTTTTTAACACAAGTATGGTGAAGGTTGGATGTGTCGGAAGGTGATAACTGAATCGTGCCCCAGTCACGGCAGCTGTAGCGTGCTAGCCAGCCAGCTGTGCAAGGTCGACTTGGAATCTGGCACCCCTTTTGTGGGTTTGTGAGCCCGTGCATTACCACCCACTCCTGCCACCAACCCGCCCTCAGCTGTTCCGCATCCTTGATTCTTTTGGAGATAGCGCAAACGCCCTCCTTCACTAGCTTCCGCACAGCCCGGATCCCCACCTTGAGTATCCGTATACCGTTGCCAAGGCTAGGTGCATCAATCCTCGGGCTGCGCAAGCCTTGAAAATCTCTGATTCGACAGCGCTAAGCAGCACTGCCACCATGGACAGCTCACGACCGAGGGCCTGGAATGGTTAATACTCCAAACCCCCACCAGCCTGGCCTGGCGATTGACAACATTCACCCCCACTGAGGATTTTTCCAAACTCTTAACATTCCAAAGGCAGCAATGGCAGATCCACCGCCTATATGGGCTGCTAGATTTGACAAACCATTTCGTACCATTTCGGTCTCCTGTGACCCTCAGGATTCCAGTTTCCATCGCAGCGTCCCGGTACCAGGCAACGAGTCCGATAAGTACCTGGAGAAAATCATCCGCGGCGAATCAACACCGTGGAATCCACTCAAAGCCAATACGGGTCGAAACCATGGGCTTTTTGGAGCTTCCCACCTTGGTGGTCTCGAGGATTCCGGCTATGGCGGATCGGGTTCATGGAACCCAAATGGTCTCGGGGATGATTACACCAGCTTGGACGGCTTCCTCGGTAGCGCACTTGACCTTGAAACCCCAAGCTTGGTTTCACCAGACGGCCCATCGAACCTGTCCATTGGCCATGTCGGCCCTGTGAAATACAGTGAGCCCTTATTCTGTGATATTTGCAAAACCAATGTCAAGACCAAGGCGGAGCTGAAAAAGCATCAACAACGTCACTCCAAGCCGTACTGGTGTAGTTACTCAGGTTGCACCCGCACGCAAGGCTTCAGCACTCGCAATGACCTCGATCACTATCTACGTTCTGTCCATATTATCCTTAAGCACCAATTCAAATGCGACCTTGGCACATGCAAGCAGAAGGAAAAGTTTTGGCCGAGGGAGGATAACTTCAGGCAACATTTGAGACGAGTACACCAGCTCGGTTATTTCAAGGCAATCGACTTAGACCGATTTATTGTCAAGCACTCTCCTTCTGAGCCACTCGTTGAAAGACCCGGCTGGGGGGGACCACCAGTCCTAGCACCGATCGCCCCGGAATCTGGAGGTGCTGCCGCTGAGTCTGAAGAAACGCTGCCTGTACGCGAGACGAACAAGGGGCTCGATACGTACACTGACTCGGGATACGGGTCCCATGGGGCCAAGACAGTTGCATCCGCCTCGACACACTGTCAGACCAGAACCGTGCGTGGATCAGCAGTTAATCAGGTCGACAGCGATGCACAGACGGTATACTCGGACACAGCAAGCCTACAGGACCCAAGGATTGATGAATATGTCATTGCCTTTGCCGACGAGCTTAGCAATGCGCTGCCACCAGACTTTTCTCGGGAAGAACTTGAGGCCATTTCCGACACTCTTCCCGACATCTTGGAGGCATTCGCTGGTCGGATCGGCTACCAAGCATCAGGGAAGCTTGAACGCCAGCTGAAGCATCTCGTACACCGATATCGAAGGTAGGTTACCACCTGGTCGCGCGGGAACATGGGCGGAAGGAACTGACATGATTTTCTAGACGGATCATCGACCTTGTTCGAAAACGCCTGTCCAGAGAAAGTAGGCGCACTGGCGAAGACGACGAAGATGAAGCCGATAAAATGCCCGGCTCTCCACAACAAACCACAGGCACCGATGTCAATCACTACCACAAAGTTGCTGGCTGGCTATCTGCAATTGCCGACCCCGAAGACACCCAGGGCATCTGTCATCTTCAAGACCGTGGTCGTGATGCTGCCGCCCAAGTGATTTACCAGGACGAAGATGAAGGCGGAGAGCTGGTGGATGTTGATGAACTCCCCGAGCTATCTAAATACCGTCATGCCTTGACCCAGTCATTTGCCTATCAATGGCTACTCTCGTCCTTCCAGGTCCAACGCAGATTAACAAGCCCGGGTGGGCAGCCCTGCATACGGACAGGGATACGACAGACCATCATTCACAAGCTTCGACCTGTGAAAATACTCAGCCGACATGATTCTGGCGAGGCAACAATGTCCTTCGTTGTGCACTGGGACCCCGTTCGATTTCATGCAGAGCAAGAGTATGGCGCACCCTTGACGGATGTGCTGGAACGGGCTGTAACCATCACGGGATATGGAAATGACGTTCAAGTCAGCACCTGTTTAGACTACATGTCGCAGACATGGCCCGAGACAGGCATTGCCCTGCTGCGATTCTTGCAGGCTACTGTAGCTGTCCTTCAGGACACGGGGGGTTCATGGAGTGGTAAGCAGTCCCCCTTCCCCTCTCTCTATTTTTCTCAACTACCTGCCTGAGGTCGAGTTTAATTGCTTGCATCTGACATGAGCCGAGCGTGGATAGAAACCTTGCCGGGAGGGACCAGCCTCAGTGGCTGTTTTTGGAGAACACCATATTTTCTAGGCATGATGGCATTCGGAGGCTCGAAATTCAAGCAACTGGTAGCATCTTTGCTATTGCCGAGATTGGAGAGCAGCTAGCCTGGCTGGGGCCGCTCTCCGTTCAACACCGGCCGATACGGGGATGGCAACATGCAGGCCGTCGTTGGTATGGACCACGGACGGCGACCGCCATTCACACCATGAGAATAAATCAACGCGGAGGGCCCAGCATACGCTTGGGATTAACTTCAGCACGCGCCATACTGCTCCTCTGCCGGGGGCCCTGGGAATACCAGGAAGCTGTTGGCGCGGGCTGTTCCGGAACCCGGTCGTCGTGGGCGGCTACCCTATTCCTCGACACCAAAGTTCGCTGTTGGTAGAGGCTGGAGCCCAGATACCGTTGGAAATTGCTGGGGCCCTCATCAACTCTACCAGGTTCGTCAAATGGGCTGGCACTACATATTTAAAGGGCTTTTCAGCTTTGCTCGCTGCCACTAAAGTGGTGGGAGATACTGTGCTCTGGCATCTGGTATACAACGACGACGGTTCCTACATATCATACGAAGACCCGAGGGTACCACGCTGGCCAGAATCTGCCGACCCATTTGTTCTGGAAACGTTGAGTGGTCATCGTCACGTTGTCGGATGGTGTGATAGGATCATCAGCCACGCGGGTATGTGCCTACAACATCGCAATGAGGCAGCTTTTGCTGCAATATCTTAACAAGACACTAACTTTCCCTTCAACAGGTTCCCCGAGTGTTGACTACTCTAAGCTCACCTGGTCTGGACTCCCCGGACCCGACCAAAGCTGTGTACTGGAAAAGGTCACCATCTCGGCAGGGCAGTTCGTCAACGCTGGAGTCAGCTGCGTCCTCGGCGTGAAAGACAAGCCCGTGCACATTAGCCATGATGATGACTACTTTGGAATGTTGCAAAACATCTCGGATCGACATTTTGTCTTTTACGACCCCGACAACAGGCAGGCCTGGCTTCTCGACGGCGCCAGTGCCTTGCTGCACCTTTTGCGCGCCTCCATCCAGCACCACCAAGACGATCAGCGCCTCCGCCGACTCCTGTGTTCCCCAGATAACTTGGAGCTCGAGGAGTCCAGCTATCTACCCACGCTGGGATCCCGGGCCGCCAGCGCCTGGGAAGTCCTCTCCAATCAAGACAACCTCAGCATTCCACTCGGGGTCAAAAACATGTCGACTTGGGTCGAAACGACGACTAGACAGGGGGAAAAGGCCGACCACGCCACCAAAGAAAAGACAAACTATCTCACCGTGGGCAACAGGGCCGAGCAGCTGTGCCATATTCTCAGCCAGATCGCGGCGCATCACGACGACGTGCACACGCAGTCCGGCGTCGGTTTTCGGCTGCGTGCCACGCCCCGCCCCCAACTCGAGGGCTTTGACTTTTCCGACATTGCCACGGCACAGGGCACGCTGTGGCCCAAGGTCGCAATGCTCAAGGCTAAGGGGTGTGGATGGGTTGACTTTACTCGGGCTATCCACGCCCCTACCCTATTTGCGTCGGGGTTAGGGCCCCTGTTTACTCCTGCCGGGTCTGCTGGGCCTACTGCCCCTGACTCTTTTTCGTCGCTAGGAACATCAATAATGAAAGGAAACTCAAGCTGCTCCGCTTGCCACTTTAACAGCCCTCTTCCCCAACAAAAAGACCTCCTCGCCGCCACCACTTCGGATCTGCAAGCCATCCTCCGCCGTTGGGGGAATATGCGAAACCGCCCCTGGCGTGTCGTTGAGAACATCCATTGGTACAGTCCCGATCTGGTGTGCGAGCCGTGCACACCAGAAACATGTGGTGCATCGGAGGGAAAGGGGCGACGCTTCAAGTTCTCGGGAAACAAGGGGAAGGAGGAGGCGGCGCACGATCGTGTGCAGGTTCTCATCCCGGCCACGTTTCCCCGACGACTACTCTTCTTTCGTAAACAGCTGGCCAGTCCTGGGAAACTACCCGCTCACGGGGCTGTGGTGTTTGGTCACAGCTCTAAGTTTCCCCTGCGATGGGGCCTTAACAGGGGTGAGCCACCCGAGGCGGGGGAACCGGAGCCGGATGAGGAAGAGAAAGAGAAGGAGAAAGAAGTGGAGGACATGGTGGGGCGGTTTGAGGACAGTGGAATTGGGACGAGCTTGGGATCGTTGAGGTCGCGGACGCAAAGTGACAGTGACAGTGGTGGTGACGAGGATGGGGATGGTGGTGGTAGTGGTAGTGGTCATGGTACTTTGGGGTTTGAGAATGACTGGGCTGCCATAGACAACTCGAGCTCAAGCTTGAACTTGGCAGGCCCTTCTGGAAAGGGAAAGGGGGTGGCATCGTCGGCCATATATATGATGCCGAATACAAGGTTTGTAAGTGGTGATGGGAGGTTGAACTTGAAGAGGGATTGGGGGGAGGATGATTGTGGGGAGGGGGGTGCGAAGAGGGTGAGGGGTGGGTAAAGAGTAAGGGTGAGTTTGTTTATCTCGTGCGCGGATACCCTGAGTGGTTTTTTTTTTTTTTTTTTCCCTC
>Ga0247765_1000268_pt1 | contig 41696 bp, 35 predicted proteins | sample UWRJL106311C6_FD_179949 | JGI IMG/M metagenome (GOLD analysis project Ga0247765, IMG submission 179949) | Plant litter microbial communities from Arlington Agricultural Research Station in Wisconsin, United States - UWRJ-L106-311C-6 | ecosystem: Environmental > Terrestrial > Plant litter >... | reverse complement strand
CTACTCTCCACCCCCCCCCACATTTTTTTTTTTTTTTGTGGAACTGTGACACCCGATTATTACAGGTAATTAACACAGATGTGATTAGAGCGGGAAGGCAAGCTCGCGGGTGCTAGAGCCCAGAGACCGCGATGGGCTGAGGATATCAAGACTCTGAAACAATACAATACCCAAGGATCTTTGATACGCCTCTAGACGCTGTGTTTTGGGGTTTCAGAATAGTGCCTAGCGTGAACTGAAACAGACCATTTCTTATCGGGCGTACAATTGCGCAATCAGTAAAACGCAAGTGTAACAGAAAGCAGAAGGCTAGATATATGTTAAATTCACCGCTGGGATGTAAAAACTATTGGCTTAGCTGGCTAGTAAACTTCAGAACCAATCAACAAGTCTGGTCCTACCAGATGTTCACACCATCCAGGACGACGATCCCGAGTCTAGCTAATCAGGAATCAGGTTTTTGCACTTGCTGAGGTTCTTAGTTCATCCGATGGTTATCATCTGATCCGCCTAGTCGGTCATAACTAGCGTGTTTCATAATGATCGGCGTGCGGCGTACGGCGTGCGGCACGGAAGGCCCAGGAACCAGGTTTGCGACCACAAAGTAGCCTTGAGTATGTTATAAGGTTGCATTTCCTGTAAGTACGGGACTGGGAGATTGAAATAGCCCTCGATATAGCCGTTGGATTCTCGCATTGTGACTGGTTTGTGGAGTTTCCCCTGGACACATGACGTCGAGAAGCCTGTTTGGTGTGCAATTTCCGGCAGCCAAGGGATCAGTTTCATGTCTTGGAGCCAGTTAGTCCTCAGGGCGGCCAATCCACCTTCGTTACTGTGTCCAGAGTATTGAAGACATTCCTCAGAGACATAGAACCTTCGGATCCTTGATGCCGCATCGGATTTACAAGTTTTAAGGTTTGGACAAACCCAAGCCGTTAAATATCACAGAGTATCTTAGCACGAGATGGGTATAAATGTTACAACATTTGCTCTTATGGGAGGAAACAAATAGCACCCCGGCATATAATCTCTTAGCTGTTCCTTTGAAGGTCGAACTACAACAACATGGCGTAACACACAGCATTCAGAATCACTAAGGCTCTTGCCATAGGCTTCCTCTCAGCTTTACCTGTTGTTAGCCTCTCAGCAGCCATATCAATCCTGCGGCAGACTGACCGTGAGCTCACCCTACCGTCTGCTATCCTTATTAAACTGGGACCAGCTTTTTCGTCTAGCCGAAAGAGACAAGATGCAACCGCTACAGGTGCCGAGCTTGCTGAGCCCGTTGTCTATAAGGCTCACCCTAGCCTGGCAGTCGGAAGGCAAGATGGCGGGCTGAACGTCCTTCCCCTCTTCAACGGCCTGCCGCCAGATATTATTGATAACCTGATCAAGGAGGCCGAGGTAAATAATCCTACCTACGAGGCTTCTAACTTTCATGTCTGGTTCCAGTTCTAGTCTCCGGAGACGAGCTTGGAGCTCAATTCGTTTCTGGAGACGCTTGCCGACTATCCAGAGGTTGAAAGCTACCAGAGGCCCGGCGGCGTGGCACCTCCTGCGGTGTAGCCAAATGATGACCTAGAATTTGTTAACCAGACATACCTTTCTGACAGGGGGCATCAACGCCGAATATGCCTGGGGCTTTCCCGGCGGCGATGGTGCCGGACACTTGGAGCGGTCTGCTGTAATGCCTCTCCTGTCAACCCGCTCAATAACGGCATCCGCTGAATTGAAAGTTTTTGATTCCAATTTCATACTGTATCTTAGCGTTTTCAAGGATGGTGATGAATTCAAGGTATTGAACAACGGAAGCAGGAGTGTTTGTAGGAGGTGTAGGTGCGAGACTTGGAAGGCAAAGGTTAACTTAAGCCTCCAGCGGCTAGGTAAGCAACACGAAAATAACAAGAGACAAAGGCGAAACTGTTCATTTTCAAAATGGGTCCCCATTTTGGCCATCTTTATATATGGGACCAATTCTGGGCCTACTCGGCTAGAGTTGAAGCAATTCAGCATGCTGCGGCGCAGCCTGCCGAAAATGGTACTTAAAGCGAGAAAAGGTGAGCAAGCCTGAGCAAATCCTGAGCAAATCCTGAGCTAATCCTGAGCCGGAGTGAGCATGTCACGTGGGCGAGGGACGAAAAAGGAAACTTCGTGAGCCCAGATTCGTCTCACAAAACAGACATTCTCTCTGGTGCTGTTTGCACCGCCTCTGAGTGGGCCCGGACTCTGGCCATGTTCCTCCAGGCTCAACAAAGCATTCACGCACTTTTGACAATGCATTGTTCAGGATTGACGTCAATTATTCAAATACAGTCGTCTTTGTCCGTTATTTACAGAGACTTGTGCGGTATTAAGTATACTACAAAGACACTGTCGGGAACTCTTGTTTCGGGGATACGGATAAATGGCAACGAGTCTCCCTCGAATTAAATCCAGACGTATTAACACATATCCCATACACGCAACCCGTCAAAGAGATATCTGCAACAAGTAAGTACCTACCTGTAGTTCAAGTATTAACCAATTCTGCACAGACACTAGTAAGTCGCCACAACAGATAAGTCACCACGTTACCACCTGATACAGCACACTAAGTCACCAGGTAAGTCACCACAGATAGTTATCGTCTGATACAGCACGGTAAGTCACCAGTAAGTTACCATGGACAGCCCCGTTGTCAACACCCCCTTCCCCGTGGAGTTTTCCGACCCCGAGACATGGGGTTCCCCCGAAAGCGAAGCTGTCTCGTCACTCTGGTTCAGTAAGAGCTTTTTCTCTCTCTTCTCTATTCACTTTACCCGCGAATTCTGTCCCGACGAACTTGATCACCCCGTTCTCAACCAGCTTTACGAAACCCTCCGCGCGCGCGACGATGAAGCCAGCAGCCGCCGGTTTTTCCTCGACAGCCTCATCAACGGCGTGGACATGGCCGAACGCGCCGATTTTGCCAACCGTTTTTTTTCCGTCAATCCGATCCTGTCACGGTATTCGGGCGCTGATTTTTTCGCCGAAGATCCCCTGTGGGCCATGCTCAGTCTGTGTCTGCACCTGACGCCGTGGAGCGTCATCCACTTTAACCCTTACGAGACGGTATACTTGATTGACCACGTGGCCCCAAAGGGGTTTTTGGACTGTCCGACGAATTTGAATCTCCGCAGGGAGACGAAGCGGCTGGAACGGTTAACGATGCGCATCATCAATGCCGTGATCCGTATGGAGCCGCAGGTCTTTGCCATGTCGCAGTTTCCTCCGCATGACTCTGACTCTAACTCGGAGTCTCACTCTCACCCTCCTAGGCGAGACAGTGAAATCGAAAATGAAAACGAAAACAACCAGTCCGAAGGCCAAGATGACCAGGGAGACCAAGATAACCAAGACGGTCAACATAACCAAGAAACCCAAGAAACCCAAGATAACCAAGATAACCAAGAACACCAAGAAGACCAACAAAACCCAGACCCTGTCCCACCCCCACCCAAGGGCGATCTCTCCTGGCGACACTCCCCCGAAGGCCGCGAGGAGGCAGAATATCTCTGGACGCGCCTCGATAAAATCTACGTGATCCTCTCGCACTGGCGAACAGTGGACAAGTTCAGCGTGTGGACGTGTCGCGCATTCTACCATCTCAATGTCGCGGATGATGACGATGAAGAGTTTTCCCCTTGGGATTGCCCCGGCATGAAGGGCCATGTCCTTTCGGTTATTAGGGCCATGTTTGAGCCGGATATGCTTCCGGCGCCGCCGCATGTTTTTCATCCAAAGGAATCTTCTACTAATGATGGTGATGATAAACGTGAGGATAAGGATAGCTTGGAAGATTCAGATTCTGAGTCTGGTAATGATGGCGATGATGATGACAAGTCATCGCTGTTTGATAGCGACAGACAAGAAGACGGGGATGATACTGACTTGTCCGACTTGGAGGATAATTTGCCCTGATGAAACAGGTTAACAATCAGTAATGTCAAGGTAGGTTATTGTGTAAGTGTATTAAAAACATATCTCGCTGGTGGTTTTCTTCTTGGCGAATTAAATATCTAATAAAATGATTTTTTTTATTTTTTTGGCATCAGTCCGTATTAAGTGTGTGACCGTGACTAAAGAAACGGAACATTGACACAGGGTAAAGCACTTACATGTAGAAAAGACAAATTGCTAACCCATATCTGAAAATTAAACTTTGCTTTTCGAGTCTCTAAGCTTTGCGGGAGTCCAAGGGCTGACTCGTCAAGTTCAGAGTATATTGTTCAAGAACAAAATCCGTTCAAAACCTTTCCATGTTCAATGAAAAAAGGCCAGTGAACAAGTGAACAAGACATTGTCTCCTAACAAAAAAACTTACCACGTAGTTTAAAGTAAGGGCACCATCTGCTCTCGGAGCAGGATATAAACGCAAGGCACGCACCAAGCTCAACAATTCCTCATCAGCTCAGAGCTTATTCTTACAAAATCACATACTACAGCATACCCGAGAGCCTCTGTAAGTACCTATCAACGCCAAATTTCTAAAGTTTGTATTCTTAGGTATACAAGATGAAGAGGACTGGAATCGAATACCTGGATTTCGACACCAGTGAGGGTCCCCCCAGCGGTGAGCTCTATTTCGACAACGACTACCCCGAAGAGTGCTGTGAATCTAAATTCATTACTAGCACAGATGCCGAGCAGTTCTTTTCTCTCTTCTCGGTCGAATTCATGCGCGAGTTCATGTATTCTTCCGACATGGACGATCTAAGCATGCTTGATCAACCCTGGGCGGTTAAACTTTACCAAGACCTCCGCGACGTGAGATACATTAGTTGGGTGGAAAAGAAACGGGGAGAGGGAAATCTCAGTAGGGAGGATGTAGAGTACCTTGTTGATCGGGCTGGACTTACTCTCTTTGATGGATGGTGTTTCAGCTACCTCCATGACCTCTTCAACCGTGCTCCCGCTCATATGCAGAGTGAACCCTGGTTAGTAAATGTCCTCCGCGGTTACTGCCAGTGGCGTAAGCGGGCGATCCGTCTTGCTTCTCACGCTTGCGCGGTGTTGGAGGAGCAGGTGTACCACATGACCGACGCAGACTGGGACGCCGACAAGGAACGCGCAGAGGCGCTTACTCTTGCCGCGAACAAGCTGTTTTTGTTTTCTTGTCACTGGTGCCAAGTCAACTCTGACACCCAAGCTGTAGTCTGTGCGCCTCACAACGGGAGTCTAAGCGTGCTCAAGAAACTCCAGGGGGCGGAACTGTTGGAAGTTCAGCGCAAAATGCAACTTGTTGTTGACGCTTTGGGAGACCCCGGGTTGGTGAAGAACCCGGACGTCTGGCCTGAGATTCAGCGAAACATTCATTATAGTCGTGATTCTGAGGATGAACATGACTCTGGAGACTCTGGGTTGCATTCTGAGTTGGATTCTGGTTTAGGCTCGGCTTTAGACTCTGACTCTGACTTTGAAGAGCACAACTCGGAAGAGGAAGACTCTGGTTTCGAAGATGACTCTGACCCGGAAGATGAAGAGCATAACTCGGAAGATGAAGACTCTGATTCGGAAGAAGCTATTCCCGCAGCGGACTTCTCAGGCCTCTGAGACGAGGATGTTGATGACTGCGGGTAACTGCAACAAAGCAGCTTACTCTCTAAAAGAAATTCAAATGCGATTCCCATAAATATCCACCTTGACAGCGTGAAGACCGTGACCTTATTTAATAATATTAAATGCCCAGTTGACCTTCCAGGTCGCGCCAAGTATTTCCCCAGTGGGAGAATGTAAATATTGGCTGCGCAGTTGAGAAGTCAAATATAGTGGAGCAATGTGCGCAGAGTTGCATTCCATACTACGTAGCTCGCACTCTGCCGTGTACTGGATAAGCGCGACCTCGGGTTGTATTGCTTGTTGATTCCGGCTATAAGATCCGGCCACACCATAAAACCAACCCCTCTTTTATCCATACTGTTTTCTATTCACAATTTCACCATGCTTTCAATAGTCGTCTCTAGCCTTCTCACTCTGTTCGCAACTGCATCAGGCTTGACTGTCAAGACGACCAACGGACCCATCACAGGACACATTGCACCTGGCAAACCCAATGTTGTCGAGTACCTCGGAATCCCCTATGCAAAACCTCCCATTGGAGAACTGAGATTCGCCGCACCACAGAGATTCGTCGGCTCAGATGCATACGAGGCAGCAAACTACGGTTATGACTGCCCCCTCACACCATCCAAACCCGTCGACTACCCTGGATTTACCCCCCAGGCGCAGAGGATCGTCGACTATTTCGGGTCTGCAAAGGGCACCCCGCAAAGTGAAGATTGTCTGACCTTGAACATTTGGACCAGCTCAAAGTCGACATCGGGCCAGACTGGGAATTTGCTGTTGCAGCCGGTTATCGTCTTCTTCGCTGGAGGCCGCTTCACCGTGGGAAATACCAACAACCCCTTTTACAATGGCAAGTACTTTGCCGATGCCCAAGACATTGTTGTGGTCACCGTCAACTATCGTCTCAACATCTTTGGTTTCCCCGGCGCATCTGAGGTACAAAACCTCGGCCTGCGTGATCAACGTGTGGCCGTCGAGTGGATTAGGGCCAACATTGCGCAGTTTGGCGGGGATGCAACCAAGATCACTCTCATGGGCCAATCTTCCGGCGGTGCTAGTGTTGATTACTGGGCCTATGCGTATCCAAAAGATCCCATTGTCCACGCTATCATTGCTCATTCGGGAAACGCATTCAGCTTTCCATCCAACACGAGGGCTGTCCAGGAAGCAAACTGGAATACCGTCGTGACAGCGGTAAACTGCTCTGGCCCCCCTCCCGAGATTATGAAATGCATGCGCAAAACCGACTGGCAAGCCATCAAAGCCGCTGCTGCAGCAATTCGACCCGCCAAAAGTAACAGCGTGCTCCGGGGGATTCCTCCCTTTTGGCCCACGCCCGACAATGAGATTGTTTTTTCGGAATACGAATATGTCGCTTTGACGGGAAACGGCACGTTTGCAAAAATCCCCATCATGTTTGGCAGCACGGAAAACGAAAATGGTTATTACCAGATCCCGACTTTCGCGTCGTCGGGGATTATTCCCACTCAGGAACAAATCACGGAGTTCTTACTCTCGACATTTACCTGTCCTGTGAGCTACCAGGCCAATGCCCGCAAACAGCACGGAGTTGCGGCGTATATCTTCCGCTATTTTGGCGACTGGGAGAACACGCGGCTGTTTCCTACTTCGGGAGCATATCACGGTGTGGATTTACACATGATCTTTGGGGCGTCTGAAGATGTCAGCGGGATTTCTACAAGTGCTGAGCAACGGGAGCTTACAAGACTTATGCAGAAGGCATGGTATGCTTTTGCAAATGACCCACAAGATGGACTCTCTAAATATCTGGGCTGGCCGCGATATGGTGAGGAGGAAAAGAGTTTGGTGTTGTTGGGGGTGAATAATACGACAACGGCGAGGTTTGCAAATTCGAAAGATTACGACGGGGGCTGTGAGGCCATCACTATGGGGGCTTTGGCTACAGCAGAATAAGTCCCTGCCTTACACTCTAAACACACTTCGTCTTTCTAGAAGAGACTTGATCGTGTAAGAAGAAGGAATCGGATTGTTGATCAAGCTCCGTATAAATGTACCGCCATCCCTTCCCTTTCACTATCACTTCCCCTCCCTTCCCCAGCAGAGACCCATAACCCTTACTTAGTACCCCGAACCATCCCACAAACCATCCTCCCCGACGAAGTAAGTACAATATCTCTCCCCATTGACCTCTAGCAAAACAAGGCTTCACAAGGCTACCGCTAAACAGGTAGGTGAAGTAGCGGGGAGAGTTACTGCTGCTTCGCCGCCTTGCCCGTGTCCAGCGCATTCCTAATCTCGTCGACTGAAACCTCTCCGGAATCATCGGCCCCGGCATCGCAGCCTACTAGGCAAATCACGCAAAGGGGGACGCTGCTAGAGCAGACGGCGGCGCAGGCAATGACGCAGGCGGGCTGTGCCAGTATTATTACATGTATTCATGTGTATGGGGTATGGTTTATACAGAGGGGATTGATGAGTTTTATATACTTGTTCTGATAACAAAATCCAATAGGTCTCCCCAGCCACAGTCTCTTGTTCCTCTGTCTCTCCTCGCTTAGGATATATCGCCAACATCACCAGACCACAACCTTTCCAACGCGTAGATGACCCGACGTAGTAACGCCGTCGGTGAGAGTCGTGAGGTCGTATGAACTAGCCTAGACCTTTCAACTCGCAACTCCAAGATAGTAATATCTAGGTATCATCCTATCTTCTCTTTTCGATTTCCGACGTGGCGTCGTTGCAAGTTGGTGTTCGTATTCACCTAGCTGTCCTCGCTACCGTTTACCTCTCCGACCAGCCAAACGCCTCGTCTAATGTTTTTCATCCCAGTTTACAACTTTCTGCCATCATGGTATATTCCCGGAATTGGATAGCCCAGAAACTCCAAGAGACAAACATCACCTGGAAGGAAGGAACCCCTTTTCCCGGAGAAAGAGCTCTGAGTGATGACTTTACCATGTCCGGCGGGGGGGGTTCAGTCGTGCATTTCCGTCTCCATGGTACCAAATACCCACACACATAAAAATATTTTACTCTCTGAAAAAAGACTCCCATGAACTCGCTGCAAAAGGAGGCTATTTCAATGCCAAAGGAAGAGGATATCCGGATATATTTCCGACTTAGCAAAAAGGGTATCTGGTCGCTCTATATTCAGGGTATCGATTCCGTCAAGGGAACTTCTGCATCGACTCCGCTTGTCGCGGCGAATGATTTCGCGAATCAACGACGCGCGAGATTACGGAGAAAGAAAAGAAGCACGGTCGGGTTTATTTATCAACCCTGTTCTCTACAACGACGCAAAGTCGAGACAGGAGATTCGGGATTGTGAAAGTCGGAGAGAATTCCGGCTGCGGAGTCGAGAGGGGCTTTCCCCCGCGAGAAAAAGACTGGGATGCCGTTACGGGGTTGGGAACGCTCGAGTTTCAGAGATTCAAGGAGCTGTATTTGCGGTTGCCTTAATATTAAAATGGCTGCAGGGCAGGGCAGGCAGCACAAGTCCCCCTAGGTTCTCCCATTTTTAATCAGTATTTTTCAAGGCTAACCTTTTTGGGGGGACCATTTTGTCCACGTGTAGTGAATGTACAGGGCAAGTTCAACCTGTGTAAATATAACGGGTGCATGTCATACGCTCACCAACTTTTCCATTGTTGGGTGGTAGATTATTAGTGACAATGGCTGCGACTGCGTCTGTCATGTTCCAACTGCAGGCAAAGCACGTATACCACTGTCTGGTACCGCACCAGCTGTTTGCTTTGTCTACCTATGTATATACCTACAATGCGTTCCGTAAGCTGACATGAGACCCACCGTTTCTCTCCATTTCCAACCACAGGGGTGAGCCAATACTCCCAATACCGCAAGGAACGAGGTAAACAAGCCGAGAATGACAAAGCACAATGCCAGCCATTCTCACAATCCTCCATCCCTGCGAAAGATTTGCTCTACCGCTATACGGACTGGACTTCAAAAAAGCCGTAAGCCCCAGGTAAGCTCGGTTCCCGTTCTACCGTTTCCGAGTCGGCAATTCCCGAAAACCAGTGCACTGTTTGGTTGTTGTTGACATCTGGATTTTCTGGCTCCGGTATAGTCGGGACCTCGTCCACGCGTTCGTTTACCGACAAGAGGCGGTTTGCCCATTGCGGCATTCCTTGAACAAACAGAAACTCATAGAGGTCATCTTGTTTTGTAACATTCTCCTGCAGCGCATACCAACGATCCCAGCGACCATGGTATCGAAGGTCTCGAATAAAGTCATTGTCGATTATTCTGGCGTCGTGGGCGGACTTTGCGTGCAAAAAGGACTTGTTAATGGCATATGAGACGAGGGATGGATCCTCCTCCAGGAGTTGGGAATCTACCAGTTTCGTTATATCGTCCCATGTGAGACCGGTAATCAATGCTTCGGCTTCCTTAGATCCGGGTTGAGGCAAGTTACTCTCTTCGTTGGGGGCCGGTGATTTGTGATCCTTGGGTTTATCTGTTTCCCAGTGCTCAATTTGAAGACTAGAGAAAGAGTGAGTAGACGCCGACGACATGAAACTGGCGGCTCTTGACGAAGACGAGGAGGAACTTGAGTTGCTGAGGTTAAGATGACACGTTTGCTTCGACCTTGAAGTCGAGTTCTTTCGAGCCAGTATTCTTGCGGCAGCAAGTCCGTCGAGCTCGGAAATCATCAGATAGTCGAAGCAAGTGTTGGCGATGACCAGGTGGCCCATACCTATGAAATCATACGTCTCAGCTAGTCCAAGGGCTTTCGCACATCCATTCAAAAAGAATTCTTGGACAGTTTCGTGGATTGGCACCACAATCCGACTGTCTCCTGTGGTGCTATCCATCGAACCAGCCCCAGCCATGATGGATTCGAAGTCGCCACGCGTGTCCTGAAGGGATGGCGCCGAATTCCTGATTCCCAGGAGCCCTTGAGAGAGGTGCTTTATTTGCCTTTCCAGCTGTTCATCATTTTCTGTGCTAAAGTCCGAATCCCTCCAAGCACCGAGGGAAGGGAAATCCCTGTCGCGTATGAAAGCGAGTATGTGGTGCCATTCCCGAACCCGAAGCTTTCCCGTTGCCAGGGTTGACCACTGAAACAGCTTCAAGGCCGTCGCCCGGTCTTCGGCGTCAATATCTCCCAGGAGAGCTCCAAAAAGCCCCTCGAGAGGCTTCGGCAATGTCCCGGTTCGGGTAAGGATCCGTTTGGTATTCATCCCTTTGGCGGTGTCCCGGAGGATTCCGTCAACTGTCAGGACAACCCAGAGGAATATTCCGCTGGAACGTTCGGCAATACATTCCTCCAAGTGTGTAGCATCGAGAGAGGTGATTGTCGAAACGAGACCCAGTTGCTGTTGGATGCACTGTCGTATGTCCTGGATATTTGACTGCGCCATGCGAATAACGAGAGTCTCGCGATGAATAATTAACTCGGGGTACTCCCTTCTGGATAAGAGTATACTGAGGTTTACTCCATGATCGAAAGCCGCAGTTGAAATGCCTCGAAGAAACCTTTCAACGACCGGAATGTCACCAGGCTGGCATTCGTCCAATTCGTCGATGAAAACGGTAGTCTTTCTGGGTGCTCGGGAGTGGGAGGAGAATAGCGAGATAAAAAATTGCAGCCACTTGGTTTCGGAAAAGCCGTCATATTCCAGGTCAAGGTCCGAGTCGAGAAAGCAGGATGGATGGGAGATTGCAAGCTGGTGGAGTAGTGTTCGAAACAAGCCAGTCGCCGAGCGAGTGAGCCAGTTGCCTTTTCCATCAAAGAAAAAGCCCAAGACACAGCCTTCATCCAGAGTAGAGGAAGAAGCCCGTGCATTTTCTAACAAACACCGCATCAGGGTGGATTTTCCTGACCCTGGCCTGCCAACAATCTCCAGAACGCCACGGTGTTTCTCGAGACCATCGCGTCTCAGCCACTGCATGTAGGCAGGAGATTCGTTCAGCCAGAGGCACGTATTTTCAGCTGGCGATCCGATGGTCCGTTGCCTTGAGTACAATTCGGGAACGTACCAAATCTGGAAGAGCAGTTCTTATTTGAGCTGTTAGCAGACAAACGACAGTGGCTGAGGTGCGGTGTGTGCCTACCAAGTTTCCACGCTTTGGTGCGGAAAAGCCCTTGGTGTGGAAGGATATTGCTATAAATTCTGTGTATTTCTAGGCACAGCTTCCTGAAGTTCTGGTCATGGGCGCTCGAGTATCGACATATGGATTGATGATCCGCCTCAAGCACTTCAGCCCGCTCAGAGGGATCCCCGAAGCAAGATGACCCCAGCGGGACGACCTATAATTCGGAAGGTAAAGTTTAGTCGGAGATTCCACCATGTTTCACTAGGGGCGGTAAGCGACATACCATTGACGGAGCTGAAGATCCCAGTCGAGGCAGCGACAAACTCAGCCCTTCCTGAAAGGTTTTGACGCAAAACCCATACTTCTTCCACAATGAACAGAATCTGTCTGTGTTGTCGTAGAAGTCGCAGCTTGGCAACATGATATAGCTTAGGAATCGGACATTGAACATTGTGGAATTATTCAAAAGTCCTACATCCATCACTCTGCGAGCAATGTCTTGGAAACTAGTTCCTGGAATTCCGCGTTGAGGAGTGGCAAGGAAAATGATGGACGAGGTCCTCCGGATGATATCTTGGGAATCTCGATCACTCTTGCCAAGAGCCTTCTGTGATGTCAGCGAGTGTCTAGCACGCTCACAGTCTGTTATACGAACCTCCATAACCACTGTGCCGCCGAAAGAGTGCAATGAACATAATGGGTCTTATAGGATATCGAACCCGGTTTAGTGCATAAACAAGCCTTTCTCCGCTGGATGTTATACTATCAGTGTATAGGATTTCCCGAGCGTTGATTGTGCCGTAACCAAAGGTGAGGATTCGTGCTCGTGGATATTCTTTTGGAAGGAAATCTCGGGGCCAGAACAAATTGGACGCTCTTGGGTGAGCATCCTTTTGAGCCACCCCTCGTTGAGCGACGAGGGCTTTGAGCTTTGTCGTAAACTTTCGAAACCTCTTTCCCTCACTTTTTTCAAGCCCAGATTCGGTCTTTTTCTCTTGAGCTGTGTCGCTGGATCGGCCCAGGTAAGGAATGGGTGACCTCCAAGACCATGGACGAGTACAATACTATGAGCTTGTTAGCTAACCCGAAAAATCATCCAGCCGAGGTAGTAAGGCAACGTGCTCACTCACTCAATTATTGGCTCTACATCTTCCGGCTCGTAGACGACGTGAAGCCCCGAAAAGTCTTTGAGAGATTCCATCCATGTTGTCGAGGGTTGGGCCAAGGACGGGCCATTGTCCCCGAAGATGGACGGATCAGCGTCACCGAAGGAATTTTGACCAGCGTCATTTTGGTTGTTTGCGTCCATTTCGAGCGATAGCTCCCCTTGCCTGGAAGGTCAGAAAGTTGATGATCCGGCCAGGTTCAAGCCTTCAATGCTGGTGTTGTGAGCGAAAATTGATTCAAGTCGCTGCATGCGGGAGGACTGGACAGAGCCTGATTGCCCCTCAATCGGCTCCTGACTGCCTTGGGCGTAGTCATGCACGGTGCGCCCCTCTGCATCTGTCCTGCACCGGTGATTCGCCAGCGGCTACACAGCAACGACAAGCGTACCGCCACGCTTACCTAACGAAATTCGAGAAGAGGCTGGGCTTGTATCTGGAAGAATTGAACTCTGTGCAGGGTCCCCGATCATCCATCGTGCCTGCCCAAAGTCCCGCCTTCTGCGCACGTTGAGGCTTTGGGAAGGCACTCTTGGGAAATGATGACGACACTGCAAGAAACCCAATTCCCGCCACTAAAGTTGAAACAACCGTCTCAACATTGAGATTCCAGCACATCACGCACGTACCCTACATAGCTATTTCTGAGCATCTCCCTGGTCAGCATTCTGCGCATCCCGTTCCAGGTCTCTAAAGTAAACATATTCCGGCTGCCAACTTCCCTGTCGGTTTTCCTCTGGCCATAAACCCCCTTGCTCCTTCTCTGTGACAGCAACCAAGTAAATCAAAAATAGTACCAATGCGGTGAACCATTGGTCAATGACCGGATCGGCAAGGTAAAACCACCCAATGGATTTGGTGTCTTGTCTTCGCTGGGGAAGCAGCTGCGTGACTTCGGCGATGCCCCAAAACCTGATGATAATTAGAAGTACTCCAGCTAGAGTGCTAAGCATGCGGATGCTAGTCTAGAGTTTGTGCACGGGTTAGCATCTTAGAACAGCTATCCTAGTATAGATGACGGAAGACTTGTCGACGGTAGGGGCCTAGGTAAGTAAGGTATACTTACATTCCCGTCGGCAGGGGGCTTTACTCCATTTTTGTACGGGGTTGCCAGCTTGGCAGACTTCATTGCCGTCAAACCCGCCGCGATACCGCCAACCAAGAGTACCAGGATCGTTGACGCCGCCACCGCGGCAGCTGTCAAGCCTTTGTTGAACATGTCGTCCAAGCGGGGGTTCTGCTCAGCGTCGGCTTGTTGCGCCACAAGCACACACTCAGTCAAGGCCAGTACGAACGCAATCGCCGAGCATACAAACACAACCGCGCGATGCATGCGTAATGGGTTGTGTTCCGCACGACGTGAGAGCAAGCTGATGCTGCCAGCTGTCTCGGCGAGGGCGATAGTGCAGAGAGCAGCTCCGATACGACGAAAGAACCGGCCAATGGGCTCTATTCGTCTGGCGTGGACGAGATGATCAAAGAGATTGTAGTGGTAGTACGACATCTTGTACGGGCCGTAAAAGAACGCGTACATTCCCCATGCCGTCGTCCCTAAGAGGTAGCCCCTAGATCAGTCAAAAATGTAAATGTCAGCCAGTTCCGATCCCCATCTTGAAGACTTGGGTTGACATACAAGAAAAGAACCGGCAAAGTCGCATAAAGCCACCAGAAACACCTCCGTGCCGGTACTCCGTGAATTCTGACGCGCAAGCACGTGAGGATGCCAATGACGAGAACAAAAGCGAGGCCGAACCCCTCGACTCCTGCACTAGCGCCGTAAGTCTCCTCGGGGCGCGTGAAAATAGGTCCGCTCTTGCCTTTTCCCATGGATAGCGCTTACAATCTGTAACAAACCTTCTGGAAAGAAATGAATGACGGTACTTGTATGCCAATTGGCAACCTCTGATATCCTAGAGGTATAGACGCGAATTTGAGAAGAGAAAGCTGAGGCCGCCCCGAACCCCAGAACCCCGGAAATTCCCTGATGAAACGTCCCGGTAATTAATCGCGTGACAAAAATAACCAAGGGTACGCTAACGTAACCCTTGTGGAAGACGTGATGCGAAATGCCTCGTTTGGTACCGATCAAGTTTTGTGGTGCCCTTGGTTCCCTTGAGCCAATCGCATCAGTCTGATTTTGGCTGCACGACTCTAGTTTCCTTGGCTGAGGGAACCTGCCAAGCACTCAGCACGCCCAGCGTTGGTCAAGGCGGAATGACTTTGAGGATGGCAGTGGCAGCATTTGAACTGAATAGTTTAGACAAAAGGAACACACTCTATAGTGGTAAAAAAAAGCTGTCATCTACAAAGCCTTGACCAGCAGAGACTGGATGCATCGAATCTTTCTCCCCGGAAGCCCGGTCGTGATATTTTGCATCATAACTCAGCCGGACCTGAATTGGTGTCCACAGGGCCAACCCCGGTGTTCGAGCCGGTAACAACAACATAGCGAAGCAATCCCATCAGAGCGCCCGCAATGATGGTTATCGGTGGGCTGACCCTGTACCAGCGTCCAAAGACATAGTTTGCAGCAGCGACGACAAGCCACCAGGGGTCGTCGCCCAAGCTTCGTCCTGTGATCGGAGTCAATCCCAGCATGGCTCGAGGAGATCTGAGATCGAGGGTCTTGAAATTTCCTACCTTGCTGTGCCGTATCATCCAAAAATCCAACCTGCCATATGCGATAAACCGCCGTGTAAATGAGTCCGACAGCTCCGGCGTTGATGCCACGCAGAATTGCCCTAACCGGTCGTCTATTTCGCAAAACGCTCCACAACCCCATGATTCCATGGACCAGCACCATACCCGGTGTAAACACACCTACCCACGCGAGGAGTGCACCCAGGGGAGCGCTATGCCCAGCATTGGCCGCCGTCAAACTCCCCAGAAACACAGCAAAGTTGAAGTTGGGGCCCGGAAACGCCTGGATGATGGCTAGGCCAATGAGAAAGTCGCGCTGAGAAACCCATCCCTCAGCCACGATGTATTCGCGAAGTAAAGGGATGACGACAGGTCCACCACCAAATATGATAGTGCCGGCGAGGTACATGTTCGCAAAGAGGGCGTAAAGTCGTGGTGGGTCGGGCAGCACGGCTCGGATGATCACGATGGCGAGGAAGGAGATGGCAAAGGAGGAGATAATGGCGGCCCCGGCTTTCCAAGACACGTCGATTCGAAGAGCTTCCGGTATGATGCGTGGTTCGTCCTCGGCTGAACCGTGATCAGGACTTGCGGAGATGGCATCTGGTGATTGTATTTGCCTCCCTGGCGCTGCGCTGTCCGCATTAGTGATGCCGGTTTCTAGCCCTGGTGTCTCATGGCCAGTCTCGGGAGTCGGCGTGACATCGGTAGCCCGCCTCCTCCAGAACGTCAAGGGGCGAAGAACTCGCTGCAGCCAGCCCATGTCATACACCAACGCGACAAAGCCAGAGCCTGCCATCAAGACAGGGAAATACCAAAGTGCATTGTAGAACATTCCTGCAGAAGCCACAGTAAATACGATGAGCCGAGTCAAGCTATCCGTAATAGCTTTGCCCGACAGTTCTGTTGTCGCCAGGGCGATGACGCCAACCACAGAGGCGTTGAGTCCAGAGAGAAGCGCATATGCTGCGCCCGGAAGGGTTGTATCAATCGAGGCGACACCGAGGGATAGACAGAACATGGCGGTTGCGGCGGGAAGACTGCAGCCTGGTCAGCATCGATTGGATTACCACTTCAAGGAAGTTAGGTGGATTATACGTCCAGAAGAAGAACGAGAGGACAGCAGCAGGAGTCCCAAACCGGACCAGGTTAATGCAATAAAGCATCTTGGTGCTGGCCGGCCCAGAGAGGGACTGTGAAACGCTGAAGAGCTCTTGGAACTGCGGTCTCTCAGTTAAGCTCCGACGCCATGCTTTCGTGGGGTTGGGACCACGGACAAACTGCTCGTCGATCCATTTCTTTTTGACGACGAATCTGTCGTGAAACTTGTATTGTCAACTCATGCGCAGTCTCGAGTGCCTTTTGTGCAAAGCAGCCTACAATCTTGAAATGCACCGGTGGTCCTCCAAATGCCGTGAAGCCGAGGTGCCAATTTGCGGCGAGGAATGCCCGCCAGTTTTCGACAGCCATGTTGATCCGAGGGAAAGAAGTCCTTCAGTTGTGACGATTACATGTGTGGACATGCCAGCACATGAATCTCTGCTCCCCGCACAGTGGCATACTGCTGGCTAAGGCTCGCTTTGGCGGTCGTATGTGTTGCTCCAGGCGTTTATTGTAGTAGCCAATCCTCTGCGGCGGTCGTGTCGGCGGGAAGAGCGTCATGCAGCTCCGAAATGGCGCAAGAGCTCGGGGATCAGCAGAGCGATTTATTCTGCTTGGATAGCTCTTTCCTTGCGCGGCACACTGAGGGGAGTGCTGCGGGGCTATCGCCACCTAGACTTTCCCCGCGCGGCCCTTTCGCTGCGCCAATTTTGCCCTGTCAGCCTGAGGCAGATTGCTCAAAACGCTCACAAATCACAGAGACAAACGTGATGAGCGCCCGGCCTGGCATACCATCTCCGCGTGGAGAACAAGCAGAGAGCCTGAAGGCTTCGTAAAGTAGATCGTGAGTACCTTTTTCAACCTGTCAAGGCCATCCGAGGCCCGCAGGCGATGATCGAAATGCTGTTCCCGATGCACAGGGCACATTGACAACCAGATGAAGGTAGCCACCGTTATCCGCAGCTCGGTAAGGAACGACCCGACTCGCTACCATGTCTCGACCGGAAGTCTAGCAACCCGAGACTCTGTCGGTTGTTCCCGGAATTAGTGCTTGCCAAACCGGATCCGACACACAAAGCCAATGTTCCAGGTAGCTCCGCGTCAGGATCCTAGCTGCCTGCCTAACCACAGGTAAGTCCCGGCAGCTCCATTCCCGACCATCATCCCGGCTTCTCACCGACGTTAGGATAGGGCTACCAGAGACCAGATTTCCACCGGGATTCTAAGAATATGATCTGACATATCCCCCAGCCGTGATCTACACTCCACTTTCCCCGATGCTCTCAACATCGTCTGCGTATTAGACAAGTCATGATAATTGACTCTTTGTGAGCCGCCGGGCTCGACTCGAGAGGCCATGAGCTCATCACAATTTGCGCTATCCGTACTGTCAGATTCGCCGAGTGGCATGTTTCCCGGTGCTTGCTGAGCCTTGGGGTGTGCTGCATGGGGCAACAAGCTCTTATTCAGATTCCCCCAGACACTAGGTACCTACTGAACCAGTAACCTCAAGTGCAAGTGAGCATAAGTATGAGGCTCATTGCTCACTTAGTGTCACTCTGTCTATCCTATCATGGAAGGTGGATGAAGAGGTAACCTCATTTTCCAATTCTGGAAACCATCTCCAGGCCGTCCCATCAGCTTGCTATTTCCGACAGCGGCTTGGCGGCAGGTCTGGATAAAGCCTAGATAAGTATTGGGGCGGTGTTCATTCACATGACGAATCAAAGGACGGATGTTTGAGGGCCGCCTCTCATGCCGCCTTCCCGGTCCTTGCCAAGACATGTGTTCGGTGAGTTTCCATGTCCACAAGGTGAGATGAGGGTCAAAGTGTTTGCAAAAAGTCCAGCATTCTCTGCCGTGTAACTATCCCTATAGTAGGTACCCTACAACGCTCGCCAGTTGGCTAAAGTTTTCTTCGCCCTACCCAGCACCGCCCTACACTCCAAGATGTCTTATATTCGAGCCAAGGTCTTTAATACCTGACTTGTCTGCCTTGCCTATTCCCTGTATATTTGGACCTTCCACCAGCGATTATTCGGAAATGGCACCAATTCTTTTGACCTCGCTCAAAACAGCGTCGCAAAGATGCAACCCAATCCTCCCAATATCCTCAAGCAGTCGCCGAAGCGAGACTGTCCCAACTACCGAGCCTTTGCACTGCGGCCGGCCTTTCTCAGCACTTTATTCTTGTTTGTATGCGGACTTACAATCGCTTTGGAGTGTCTGCTCCGGGTGCTCCCCAATGAGCACAACCGCAATAAGATACCTCAAGATTCGCCATTTATCGTAGCTCGACGTGGCGCTGCTGTCGACTCCTACCCCCGCAGCAGCATATTATTACCTACACCATTTTCACGAACGGAGAATGGCAGAACAATTATCGACAGTACAAGGACGAGAATACGACGGCATGTCGACACACCACAACCCCAAATTACAACCCCACCATCCCTGCCTCGATCAGACTTCAATATCAAAATTCCCGACCCGTCCATGTATGCAAACACGAACCCGATTGAAGGATTCGTGACTTGGGCGGACAGGTGGTACGGCGACCCTGGCGACCCATTTGCGAGAACTCCCGTGTGGCCCGGACAGGAGGTTGCCGACAAATGCATCTACTCTTATCAAGGCATCGTCCTGACTGCTAACACCTCGGGCTGCCGAGCGATTTGGGACCCAACGGGAAAGATGGCGGTTTCGCCCGGGTGGAAACCGGCAATGTGGGTCACGGAGATGTTGCTAGTCGAGTCGGAGGGCAAGTGTGCGGAAAACTACGATGACTGGTATGCGAAATATCCATCGAACCCGTACGATGATGATTCTCGGCCCAGCAATGACAATAACAACAAGGAAGTCAACCCGGGACGCCGCCCCGATCTGTTTGCAGACTTTAACGAGAATCTTTTTAGCTGCACGTGGGCCAACGGAAGCAATCTCAACGACACATACAAGAATACTTGGAATACGCCGACCCAAGTCTTGTTTGTTTATCAGGGCAATTTCACCAGACATGAAAACGGGTCCATCCAGTGGATGACTACCAGTGTCCGCGATGTGTATCATGTGTATCCGCGGACCCTCGCTCCCCGTAACCATGGAGCCGACGGACATGTCGGCCATGAAGTCTTTTCTCCTGGACCTGGGGAAAACGGGCGTTGGTTATATCTTGAAGATCGTCCCGTTATTATCTACGACGCGCCTACCTGGAAGGTTACTTCTCCCACCAGCCCGTCTGCCACGTCGTTAATGCCGTCAACAACTGTGGAAACGGCTATTTCAAAGGGGGATACGCAAACCACGGGAGTGACAGACCAAGCCGAAATCACCCAGACCTCGTTCTTGTCAACATCAACAACAGCAACTCAGATTCCCCTGCAGTCATTTTCGCCAAGCCTCTACGAGACGCCAGTTACGCTCAAATACGTTACTACAACACAACTCACCGTGGACGGGAAGTTCATCACCGACATAACCACCATCAAAGCCACATCCAAAGTCCTCTTTCAGCTCCCACCCGCCATGGCGCCCGCAACTCCCGTTACGACCCAGACGGACTCGGACGGGAATCCAACCCGCACGGTTACCGATTTCGGCGGCCAGTTGATCCTCACTACCAAATTGACAACCATCACCAACGAGCAAGGCGAACCGGTCGCTACTTTTCTCACTACCGCTCCGGCAACCTCGCGAGTCAAAACCATTACTGACAATGACGGAAATTCCATCGCCATCGTGACTACCTTCCCCGTGTATCCCAACGTGCCGGGGGCTAAACCCGCGAACCTTGTTCTCGCCAAACAGTTTAGCTATTTCTTTGTATACTTTTTTCCCATCTTGCTGAGCATTCTTGTTCTCGTGCCGATTCATATTATCGATGCGGAAGTCAAGCTACTTATTCCGTTTCGGGTGCTGGCTGATCCTACAAGCAAGACCAAGTCGACTACCAGTAGGAGGAGATTATCACCACTGCATGTTCGCACCGATGGTTTCGCCGGCCGTATTGCCGGATGGCGACTCCTCATCCACCACGGCGACCCCCTCTCCGTAATTAGCGACCTCATTGTCCTAATCGCGGCGCTTCTCGTAGCGCTTTCCGGAGAAACAATCGGACTCAAGCTCCGTGGAACTTGTATCAAACAAAACATGCATACCTGTCTAGTCACGGTAGCGGCATTTCCGACTCCGGCGAGAGCGGCCGAGGGACTTTTGGGTTTACTCATGGTGCTTATTGTCGCGTTGGGGGTCTGTCTCTCACGAAAACGCACAGGGATAGCGACGCATCCGGGAACGATTGCGGCAGTTTGTACGCTTTTACAGATCCCGGAGACGAGGAGGGTGATTTCTCAAGCTGCGGGAGTAAACGGGCCAGAAATTGATGAGGGTAAAAACCTGGGAAAGATGTTGGAGAGGGAGCTAAAGGGTGCAGGCACGGAATTTGCCCTCAGCTGGGTAGAGGACGGGGCGAGAGCGAATGATTACGGCCTCATTGTCCAAACACAACAAAAACAACAGACTGTCGAGAAACTGACCACCAGAAACGGCACCAAACGGCTGAATTCCTGGAAGGGGAAAAGGAAAATGACATTTCGAATCAGCGCCGCCGAGCGATGTTTCCAAGTATTTTTACTCTTGTTTCTCGTCAGTATTCTCACAGTACTTTTGTATTATGAAAACACGCGGTACACGGACATTACAGAGTCGGCGTTTGAGTATTTTATGGACAGCCAAGAGTTTGGCGTCATCTTGCTGTTTACCGTGGTCGGCGAGGCGGTTTACTTGCTGTGGGATCAGCTTTTCTGCAGTGAGTTCTCTTTTCCCTTTATTTTCAATTTTTATTTCTCAGCGGCATTGCATGAATCATAACGGGAGATATCTCAACCCCCTACGGTAATGAATTTTCTATCGAATAACATGCAAGATCAACGGTTCATTCACAGCCTTGTCAACCCATTTTACCCGACCAAACACCAATCTCATAGACATTGTTTTCTCTCTCCGTATATAAACTCTTACCGAGGTAGAAGAAATGCTAACGGATTGGTAGACTACACCGCAAAATCCATCTTCCTCCACATGGCCCAGCGCCCGCAGCCCGCCTCGCTCTCTGTACTCCAACCGCGCTCCACCGACGTGTTTTCCGCTCTGTACCACGGCCTGCGCACCTCGGATCTTTTACTTTCCACCCTCTCGTTCGCAGGAATCATATCCAAGGCAGTGCCCGCTTTGCTCGCCGGAATCCCCTTCCAAGCGGCGCAGACGTTCAAAGTTCACGAGATTTGCATGTGGTCTGCCGTTGCCACTCTGCTCGTTATGATTGTGGTGTTGGGCGCACACATGTGGTGGGTTAAATGGCCGGACCTCATTCAAGGGAATGATGGCACGTTAGCGGTAACAGCATATTATGTTTGTGATTCTTTCATGACGAGGGATTTCGAACGGCTTTCTCTTCTGAGCAGAGAGGAACGAGATAGAAGAGTAGAGGGGATGAAGAGGTTATACCGGCTTGGATGGATTGTGGGAGTCTCAGGGGAGGTGAGGGTCGGGGTGGATTATGCAGAGGGAGAGAAAGGGTTTCAGTTGAAGAGTTTGGGGGGACCAGGTATGGGTTTTGGAGGGGGGAAGAGGCCAAAATGAATACTACTTACCCACCACCTTAGTAGAGGGAAGCAATGGTAATGCCATGTTGTGAAAGCACTTTGTTATTGTCTTCAAAAATGCATATCAGTCGAACGCAGTCTCAACCACCGTACGCCTTGTCCCTACTCCTGTCCAATGAACCACTACCCAGGTAGATACCTGAACAGGTCTAGTGGGTATGACTAACAAACACAGTCATGCGACGGAAAACACGAAGAGACCCGCCCCCCGATACTGCAGCACGACCGCCAGCCGAGCTCGCCCTTCTTCCTATCGGTGCAGGTGCAGGAGGGGTTACAGATTTTGGCGCGCTCTTCGAGACCCTTGCTGTCTAGATCTCCATGTTAAAAGAAGAGCTCTGCAATGGAAGGAAAGATATGGTACTTACCTCCTTCAAGTGGAGCGGCAGCCACTGCGATAGCGAGCATGGCTACGACGCCAGAGAGAATAGTAAATGCCTTCATTTTGGGAGCTGGTAGCGGGGATGTTAGTGTTGTCTTTATAAAGAGCTGGGATGGAGTCTGACACTTACAGTTAGGGTTATTCTTGGTTGTGGTCTTATGTTGTTGTATTGTTGTGATAAACTAGAATCATCGAGAAAGGACACGTTGTCCACTTTATATATCCGTCAACTTTCAAAAACTCAATATCAGCATGATTCATGTTTTCCAACGAAAAAGAAGAAGAGGCAGCTCCCTCTCAGAGGATGAGGTAGAATCACATTGAAAGGATGCATCAAGATCATGAGGTAGCCAACATCGCAGGATGAGGTAGACATCAAAGGATAAAGGACGAGGTAGCAACAGGATCTGTTGATATTGACGATATCTACGGCTCAGCACATCAGAGCCGAAGGATGTCCACTGTGCATAGCCGCAACAAGCGGCACGAGGTTTACCTAGTTCGTTGAATTGTGCAAGGTTCTCCGCAATTTGGGCTCCGTAGGGATGTGATCCGTAGGATGTGAAACGCGAACACCAGGATTGGAAATATGGATCCAGTAGACCGTTTACAAATTTATATGCATCTAGAGAATATTTTTTTGGTCCATGTTCTCTCAATGTCTTTCTCCATCTAGGCTATATGCGGCTGAGGAAAAGTCTAGGGATATATATGCTCTGATATCAGGGATAAGATTTTAATTCTCTAAACATGGTTGCCAAGTAGGAGATTGGTGACAAGATATCTAGAGGCTCTCTGCATTGGATTCGTTTAGATCGTATCGCAAGCCGTGCGGCGAGACATGGAGCACAGTTAAGTCCCAAAGGATGGATCGTCGTTGAATCCTGACCAACATTGTAACACGAAGAAAAAGAAACGGGAAAATTCGTAAAAGAAGCGCGGAGAACGAGGCAGCCGGGAGACTTTCTAAGAATTTCTCTTCCCTCAGTCAATAAACCGCCTTGCCTGTACCCATGTCGCTTGTCAACGGTGTTTGTGCCGCTCGGGTGTTTGTCTCTGCCGTATCAAGACGCAGCTGAGCCGCCCCCGCTGCCCCGCATTTGCTCGGGAGGGCTTCCGTGCCACGTGTTTGGGTCTCTACCTACATGTAATTCTAGATAACCTGGCTGGTTCCGGGTTCGTGGCAGTGAAGAGCTGGGCCGCTTGATTTGTTGTGTCGGCTCGGGGGGGGGGGGCTGGGAAACTGGAGGATGAACCCGCCTCTCGGGAACGCTCTACAGCTGTGGTTGAACATATCTGACTATGACTAGGGTGACATGGCATGACGTGTATCTTCATTTATTACACTAGTTGCTTTCCTTGCTCAACATACCTGTGGTTGTGACAACTAGGATCTGCATAGCTTGGGTTCAGCTACCGATCCGTTCCGTCCCCTTCAGTTTGGTCCAACAATCGGGAGTGGAGGGATTCCCTGTTACTATTTCAAGTCTTTGGAAAAGCGGCGGGTTCGCAAAGGATTTGTTGGTAGTTATCGACCAACCACAGCTAAGGAAACTGAGAACAGCCCGCCTTGTGGAATATTCCAGTCTTACAGCGTCATTTACTTTATACGACCATCCAGTCACCCAAGCACAAATGGTACAAATCTTTAGAGTAGTTGCTGGCTCGCTCTTCAAATTACGTTGAACATCAAATCAGGTATCAATGACATCACAACGGGATGTGAAAGCAGGATGCAAAAGGATTGCCAAGGCTGTCTGTCTGTAACGGCGTTGGGGATACAGTGTGGCGGTGATGGCTTCCTAGGCCAAGACTGAGTGAGGCTGTCACTGCTTCTAACTTGGCATTGAATACGACCCGTCTGTCAAATATCCACTGCCGAAATAAATACATTTCATTCACAAGGAACTGCCCCAAAAAAAACGGCAGTTTACTATAGTAGGAATAATTAACTCCCATCCTCAACTCCAACCAGACCCCTCACAAACAACCATTAGAATACCAATTAGACTAGACGGCAAATCCCCCCGACGCCACCTGTCGCGGCTCCCCCGCCGCTTCAAACGTGCCGTTTCCCCACCGTCTAACCGCCTGCGCCGAACTCTGTCCGGGAGCAACCCACGTAACATTATGTCCTAGCCCTCTCAGGTATTCCACCGTACGATTATCATATGTCCACTCAAATGTCGTTACTGCCGGCATGAGCTGGTCATGTAGCCTCGGTTGTGCCAATGCGTTGGGGAGGGACAACCCTTCGTCCAGCACGTGGATTATATTCTGGACAGTGGACGTGATGATTCGGGATCCGCCCGCCGCACCAACTGCCAGTAATACCTTTTCTTTCTCCTTCCCTTTCCCATCTGCTCTGTCAGATACAGGCTCAGCAATTACCGGAGAGATGGAGGACAAAGGCCTCTTCCCTGGCCGAATATAGTTCGCAGGACTAGGGATATAGCCAAACGCATTGGAACTCCCCGGGATAGAGAAATCATTCATCTCATTGTTGAGAATGACTCCCGTTTCGGGAACCATGAGTTGTGATCCAAACAGCGTGTTTATAGTGCTCGTTAGCGATACCGTTAAGCCTGAAGCGTCAGAGGCGGAAATTTGTGATGTTCCGGGCGTTTCGAGAGATTCGAGTCCAGAGGGGTTGTAGTATGCTACCTCGTGGGTCTTGTCATCGGAAATCTTGGCGCGGATCTCAGCGGCGGTAGTAGAGGAGAGGAGGTTGGTTTGGTAAGCATTGAGATTGGTAACAAAAGATGGATCGCCGAGATTAGCGCGGGCACCGTACGCAAAGCGGAGGGCTTCGTTGAGACGGTGGACAGAAAGGTTGCTGTTCTCACCAGGCTTGTAGCCGTTGAGGATATTAAGCGTGGTAAGGGCAACTCCTCCACCCGCAGGGGCGCCGCAGCTAGTAAGTTTGTATCCGCGATATGTTATTCTAACCGGTTGTCGCAAGGCAATGGTATAGTTCCGCAAGTCTGCCAAAGTCATGGTTCCGTTTGCGCGACGTATCGCAGCAATGGTGGCACTGGCGATAGCACCAGAGTAAAAGGCGTCAGCTCCCTGTTCAGCAATGGTTTCGAGCGTATCGGCATAACGTTTGCGGCTAAGAGTCTCGCCGAGTTGAACACGTCGTCCATTCGGAGCAAAGTCGAGAGCCCAGGAAGGATCGTTGGTCAAGAAACCGCCACCAGGCGAGGCAGACTCCATGTACCTGACTGTGTCGGCATTCACCACAAAACCATACCGAGCCACTTTGACAGCGGGCGAGACGACATTTTTCCATGGTAGAACGCCATATCGTTTGTGCATGTATTCCAGGCCACGAAGCTCACCCGGCACCCCACTGTTCCAGTCCCCTGTCAGTACTGTCACCCCCTATCTCCCTAAAAGGAACTCACCTTGCCAACCCCCCAAACAAACTAAGGTTCGTATCATTCCTATACATATCCTCATACGCCGCAGCCGGCGCTGTCTCTCGGAAATCCACATGTTCATACGTCCCATTCGGGGCACGAATCAGAGCGAATCCCCCGCCGCCTATACCGGAATGGTACATGGAGACTACACCCACGCAGAGGACGGTTCCGACGGTGGCGTCCACGGCATTTCCCCCGTCCTGGAGAAGTCGCGTGCCGATACTGCTGCAGATATTGGACGATGACGCCACGGCGCCGCGCCGGGGTTCATCGCCGGGACGAGAGTCAGAAAGGGGGGAGCCGAGAACACTTGTCGTGGAAAGGAGAAGCAGCGACACCGAATAAAATAACTTTAACTTGGCAAGGACCTTGGAAGGCATCTTGACTTTCAATACCACTGTCATGATGATGAGGTGAAGTGGTGCAATGTTGTCGCAGGCAATCGCCCGCTGCACGGACTGGAGTTCTCAATTAATTTATTCTACAGTAAAACCCCCGGGAATAAATCAAGACCGGGCTCCGTAGGTACGCACGTACGCACGTAGCATTACAGCCTACTTCGTACCTGCCCGGTTTGTCAAGGCCGAAGCTGCAGCTCACAAAACATAGCCGGCTGACCAATCGGAGAGTCGGAGCGTTGGCGGGTATGCCTTGGCTTTGGCAGATCGGCGTGGGGCAGCTGCAGGTGCTGCAGGTGACGAAAGACTTCGGTAAAAGAGATGGGTTCGGTGGACGTTGTCGGGCATTTTGGCTGGGCGAGGCTTTCGGCGTTGGGTTGAGTTTGTTGAGTTTGAATATTGTGATGGGCAGAGTGCTTGTGAGCAAATGTGGGCTTCAGATACGATTTCAATTTGGATGACATTGCACGCTGTGCCAACATTACTATCAGGCCCAAATCTGAGATTAGCATACCGATGATAGTTATGGAATAGATAACAATCAAGTGGTCTTTACAGCGATAATGGCGGAATACAAAATAACTGACTGGTCTTTGTACTGACAACACGACAGATCTTGGCTCGTATGATGTTGCATTCAGCCCCAGATGTATAATGTAGCATACCAACGGCACTTACGGAAGAGACGCCAACTAAGTGGTTTTTCACAAGGGTCCCTTTCACAATGGCAACAAGACCAGGCTGCTCAATTGCAGCTTAGAACTCAATGTTAGCAAAGTTTTAGAACAGCAACATATTTGCGGTGCTCAGGAATCAAATACTCAGGGTGCGCCATGAGTCAAGTCCTTGGCAAGGAAGTCAAGCCAATTCCAAGTTAAGCCATTCAAGTTGCCGAAAATTCTGCCCAGTCCGAGTCAAGTGCCATATCCCCAGTACTTGGAAAACTTGTCAAGTATTTTACCTTTTTAATTAGGCTTGTTCAGGACAGGTATACCCCCCAATCAGGACCGGGTCACAGCCCTAGGACGGTAAAATTTTCACTAAAGCCAAAGCTGCAGGTCGGGTCATCCCAAGAAACTTGCCGCCGAGTTACAGTTCCATTACTACTGCCATCGCACGTAGTGTATCACGTGGTGTACCATGTGCATGGTTACTAGCCGATACTGATTTGGGCGCGAAATGGGGCTTTTCATGGTGTGGCGGCTCGGATAATCTATTTAAGTGTATTATATAAGCGACTAGCTAGTACTAGGCAGCTAATTCAAGTCAAGGCAAGTCTGGATTTCTCTAGCAAGTCCAATTCAAGTTTTGCCTCGACTTGGCTTGACTTGACTTGTGTTGCACCCTATCAAATACTATTAATCCTTACCAAGTGCTCGTCGGGGCCAGCAACTTTTTCCTTCTCTTCTTTATGTGAAATAACTAACCCCCAAGCTACCACACCGGCTATTGCCTACGTCAGCAAGACAAAGTAGGCACAGTAGAGAGTATTTTTGGGTGTTACAGCGGCATACATGTTTTGCCTGCCGTTAGAACACAACGCAACAGACGCAGCCACAGCCGTTATCACCACGCCCAAGTACTACCCACCCAATAAATGGGAGTTGGGTCTGCAGATGAAGTTGGCAAACAATGTATAACCCGGGTAAACCTAACCCGTTATATACACAGATTAAACTTACGCCCTGCACAAATGAGGTCCTGCACATTCACTGCATGCGGACAAATGGCCCCCAAAGAGGTTGATGTTGAAATGCGGTTCCAGATTGTGGTGGGTTAGTTGGCAATCAACGTGTAGGTATTGTATGCCTTAGCTGATCATTATTGGGCCATGACTTCTCAGCCGCAATAGAGGTTGTAGACAAAGTAGGTACCTAGTGAGAGCTATTTTCAAGTGGGATGGTGGTATATCCGTATCTAAAACAACAGGCTGATCCAGATCAATAACTGAATTAGATGGCACCGTTCATGGTGCACAACATCAACCGGAAGTTCTCCTCCTACTCTCGCAATTTCAGTCTGCCGTCGGCCTACATGTAGGGCTGGATGGCTAGGTGGATAAAAAAAGCGGTGGTCCCTCGGTATATCCCACTGTGGATGGGCAACTCTGCTAGTGACCTGGCATCAAGAGAGGCTGGGGCCAAGCTGTCTGGTTATAATCTAAAACAAAACAAAACTACAATGGCCAACGACACAACAAAGAAGCGCCAGCACCACGCACCGGACTACAAACCATTTATCCTACGACTCCCATTCCTCGCAACTTTATTTCTGATTCTCTGCGCTCTGACTGGGGTCCTGGAATATCTACTCCGCGTGTTACCGCATACGCATGCGCAGGATGCCAGGGCGATTCCTCATGATTCGCTATACATTCCTTTTCGAAACAGGAAACGGGACCAACAACAACAACAACAACGACAAGTTCATGGCCTCCACTCCGCCGACACCGACCATGGAATCTCTAGAATCCCTGCCCAGCGTCCGCAGCAGCAACAGCAGCGACAGCAAAGCCACGACGACATGGATGATCTCGCCGCGGGAACAAAACCGACGACACACATGACGAGCGGTTCGACTACAAATACAAATACAAGACCACTTATAACAACATCGCCACCAAACTCTGCGCGTAGAGAGGAATACCGCCGCCGCATCAACGTCTTAGTCTCAACCCTGTACCCCAGTTCCGGAATCGCCACAACCCACGTCACGATGATATCGCAGTGGTATGTCCCCGGGAATCCCAATTTAGTGAGCTACGTGTACCTACCCACGCCCATCTTCCCTGGCGATGACAACAACGATGACGAGAATGAAAGTGGAAAATGCGTATTTAATTTCCAAGGATTGGTAATCAGCCCTGACGACACCGGCTGTTTGGCAGTCATCGGATTAGATAGTAGCGGTCCCTTACCAGAGGGGTTGCGCTGGCTCTTTCCCTCGGGGGAATATCTCGGCGTGGCGGTTCCGCAAGACAGTTTGTGCGACGGACTGGGTTCTGATAACGGCGCATGGTTTTTCGAAATGAACCTCTCCAACTCCGCCAACCCCAACTTCAACTCCATCAACAAAGAACTCACAATTGACAAAGAGCTGTTCAGCGCCATCAAAGACAAAGCATCTAGCGCCTTTTATACCTGTACTTGGCAAGACAGTCATCGTCGTAAACAGCCACAAGAAACGCTACTGCAACAAGAAACATCGAGATCCCTCCCCCAAAAATCGGATAGAGTGCAGATAATACGCAATTTCGCCGCCTTTCGTCAAAGATTGGCTGACGGAAGAATTATGAGTTTCACCTGGTTTATGGGGGGAGAGCCAGCCATGAATGTAACTCTTCCCTTCGACAAGTCATCAGATACATCATATACTTGCTGTTTGCTTACTTGATTTAATTAGGGCGAGGCGGTGTGTTTGTATCAGCTGGGGTTTACGGTTGGTAATGTATATTTTGTCGATTCCACTTCCACTACCACTACGGCATTGTCATCAAGCACTCGAGAAGCCAAGACGCAGACACGGTCGGGCTTCACATCGCCCTCGAGTCAAACTCCCACCGGAACAGAAAAACGGCCGCCGTTGGTTGAAATTCCAATTACCATCTCGCATATCTGGATGCCCGGGACCTATCAAATTGAAACAACGACCCAGTTTACCTCTGGAGGCATCCTCACCACCTCGACCATCACGAGCAGAATTCCAACTTCCTACCTCGCCGGGATCCCTGCTGTCATGGCCACGCCGTTCCCCGTCACCCTTACCAACTCCCTCGGCGTTGCCATCGCAACAACTTACACATATCCCCACGCCGTGCCCGTAATGACATCCACGCTCAGCACACTCCGAGATGCGTCCGGCACACCCACAGCAACCGTATGGACTAAGGCTCCGCCCACATCTCAAGTTCGTACCTTCAACAACGATAAAGGTATCCCCACTGCGACCAAGACCTTCTTCCCTGTCATCCCTCAGATCCCCGGGGCAGCACCCGCCGATGATATCGTCCTCATTGCAAACAAGCCGCGACCGCTCTACTTCACGATATACTTTCTCCCGGTGTTAATCACTGCGATGTTGCTCATGGCTGTGCAAGCAATTGATGCTGAGATCAAGCTGTTGATGCCTTACCGACTACTTTCGCGTCATTCCGGTCTTGGCGGTGGCGACACGGTTGAGGCTTCCGAGGTGTTATGTCTTCGTACGAGAGGATTTCCCGCTAGACTCGCTGGGTTGAGGGTTCTAATTCGACATGGGGACGCGCTCTCGGTGCTCAGCGAGTTGCTGAATCTATCTGCGACAGCACTGGTAGCCTTGTCAGGAGAAGCTGTTGGCATGAAGTTGCGCGGGTCGTGCCTGCGCCAAAACGTTAGCACTTGTCTGATCACGGTGACAGCATTTCCAGAACCAGCCAGGGCGGCACAGGCACTTCTGGCAGTGATGCTTGTGCTGGTCGCGACGCTTGCTTGGGTGCTGGTTCGATGGAAGTCCGGGGTTGCCGCCCACCCAGCCAGTCTGGCCACGATCTGCTCGCTGTTGCAAGTTCCCAGCACGGCCCAGTTTCTAAAACGAGTATCGGCACGAGAATCAGCGCGAGAAAGACTGCAAAGGTCCATGGTCCGAATAGGCTTTGCTGAAAACGACAAGGCGGCAGAGAACTATGGCTTGGTCTTTGTGCGAGCAGGATCAGCTTTACTAGCCCGGATTCCTACGGATGCGCAGGCTCCTGCAACAGGACAACAGCCAAATTTGAAGCTACACGTCCCGGTTGTAGAGAGGGCTACCCAAGCGGTATTCCTCTTCTTCTTATGCGGTTTGCTGACGGTTATTCTGTACTACGAAAACACCGTATATGACGATCCGTCGCAGTCGCCATTCGAAGCCTTCATGGATAGCCAGGAGTTTGGTGTCGTGGCATTATTCACGGCCTTTGGTGCGCTCCTGACATTTGCATGGGAGCACGTAAATGGTGGTATGTGGCCCCTGTTCGGCATCTTCGTTTGTTCTACGACTGACTTGAGCCAGATTTGGCGGAAATTAGCGTCTATCTTCGCATGTCGCAACGGCCGCAATCTGCCGTAAACTCGGTTCTTGAACCGCGAGCAACCAACGCACTGACCGGTCTTTGGAACGCAATATGTCGCCGCGACGTACTGTCTGGGAGTGTTGCTTTCACCAATATTCTATCCAAGTTCCTACCCGTGTTACTTTCAGGGATTCCGTTCAAGTCGACGCAAACTTGGAGAACTCACCAAATCTGTGCTTGGAACAGTGTTGGCATTTTGTCAGTCATGATTATCGTCCTGGTGGCGTATATGTGGCGTGCCCGATGGCCTGAGATGCCAGTTCCCCCGGACTCGTTGCTCGGCGCCATGTATTACGTGTGCGACTCATATATGCTGAAAGATTTTGAACGACTGTCATTACTAAGCGCCCCGGAACGGGATCGACGCGTCAAACGCATGGCGCGCCGGTACCGGTTTGGCTGGATAACTGGAGTGTCGGGGCGAACGAGAATCGGCTGCGACTACGCAGAAGGCGGACAAGGATTCGAGTTGCGCAGCCTCGCGGTTGCTGGGTTTGGGGTGGGTGGAGCCGCGAAGCCGAAGTAGGTCAAGAAAATGTGCAGATTTTATCTTGCCCGCAGAAACTGTCAAAGGTCTCGAGAAGGAAGAAGCGCAAAGAAGCGTTTTACCGGTGGAGCGAGCTGGATTTGCCCCCGCGCTCTACAAGATCGCTCCTGCCCTCTCCCTTCCCGAGCCTTGATATGGAAATACGCTCTTATCAGTGCCGGTGGGTGGGTGCGAGACGAAGGAGAAGGCGGACAAGTCAATTCCTCTGGAAGTTACCGCAGTCATTACCACCACGCAAAAATCTCGCTGTTGATATTTACTGCTCGCCTTGACATCCGCGATAGAAGAATTGAGGACACAGGTCCCGCCAACAACAGAACCTACTTAGTGGTTTCTAGACTCTCATCCTCCATGTGCGAGATTTACTATTTTTCTGGCTTTTTTTTTCTTTTCCTGTCTTTTTTTCCCCCTCTTTCCAAGGCCTTACCGACATCTGCGTCTGCCTCTCTGCCTGCTCGCCCGCCCTTGCGTCGTTTCCGACGCACGCACACACACTCATTCCAGAGCCTTACGAATGCAGAGGACAGCTTTATGAGGTTAGCCCCCCCTGCTCCCGACAGCTCGCGTTTTATCTCTGCATGTGGCTGCGCGCGCAGATGTGACGAGGCTTGCGATCCAGAATATGTTTGGCTGGCGCTCAACCCCCTGGTTGCTGTGGCGTTCATGCCGCTCGCCCGCTAACTACCTATATGGACGGCCTGCAGGGTCGGGCGCGTCTCATCACGGCATCAGACCATCCTGGCGCATCGTAAGGCTGAATTTTCCCCCTTGTCAGCGAACCTTGTTGGGTCTTTGACCCCCGAAAGGGAGTGCTCGACATCAAAAGGAGACTGGAACGTTCGCTCTCGTCGGTGGCCTGACTTGTCCAAGTCATCTTCGCAACAATGCATAACATAAATCCTTCCTAGGCCTGTGGTGAAAATGCGCTGCCATCTAAGAAACCTGACAAGATCGTTGTTTCCTTACCTAGTCGTCGTCTTCGCACCATCCATCACAGCCGCAGAGTCGATACTGGATTGCGGCGAAAAAGTGCAACAGATCCTCAACGGGACACTAACCATTGGCGACATTAACAATGTCACGATTCACGGCCCGTATTACATGTATTACGGACCTGTCCATGGGCTGGAAGACAGCTATCCGAGGGATGATTACCTCACACTCACATATGAAGGCAAGAGCCCCAACCCTTTACCAGGCTGGGATGAGTGTCCCTGATCTTAACTTCCACAGGTTGCATGGCCATCTGCGGGGTCGGCGTCATTGCGCCGAACACGACACAAACGGCCCTCAGCATCGCAGCGACGTGGATCTTTCCATTAGCCATACTTTTGAACCTCCCATACGAAGGCGGCTTCAAAAAGGAATTCTGGGCGAGATTTCGCACAGTCTTGGCGTCGGTGTCGAACTGGCTCGGGTCACCCCAAACGTCTCTCGCGGCGTCAGTATGGAACTTCCACCAGATCGAATCCAGCCAGTCCCGAGTTCGAAATATATTGCAGTGGCTTCCCGGAAAGACGGGAGGGGAAGAATATGACCAGACTCTGCTCGATGCGATGTACGTCATGACTTGCTTTAACCAGTTCTCCCTCCGCCCAAAAGCCGAGATACCCGCTGGCGAGGGGGCGGAGTTGGTTGACCTGGGAGTTGGAAGCGAGGATACTCTTCTCCTCCGGACCTTAATATACGGGGTGTTTCGGCCGATTTCTGCTCCTCCTGCTACTGCACCTGCACCTGCACCTGCCGCAGAGCCAAGGCCGGAAACTCCAACAGAGCAACGATACCATCCGAAATTTCGTATCCAAGGCCCAGAATGGTCTCCCGAAAACGAACAACGCATCACCCGAAACCTTATAAACACGCTCGCTCATAAGCTGCGCATGCATCGGCGACGCGGTGTTGTTCCTACTCTGGCGAATATGGCCGTCTTCCTGCTGGCGTATATCTTCTCCATCATCCTTGCTTTCAGTGACCTCTCGGAGAGTACCACCCTTTTTGTCTTGGACCTCGCCCTGTTATTCTCCTGGCTCCCTGTTCTCGTGGTTTTCACCATTGTGGACAGGAATCCGGTTTCTTCGAAGCATCAGGCGTAAGTTGTCCTCCGGGTTCAAGTCGCTCAAAACGTCACTAACTTGCCGCTGTAGTAACCTCATGACTCGCTGGCTCTTCAACGTGCTTGCTGTCCGCCAATGGTCGGCCAACCAAGGCGTAGGGGATTATTTCTGGTGGCATCCTGAACTTGAAGACGAATCAAAACAGCTCATGAGAGCCTTAGATGTTGGTGATTTTATCGGGCAAGGTCGGCGGCTCCAGTATTGTGGTTTGACGCATGCCATTCTCAGGGAAACCGAGCTGTCACTAGCCTCGGGTGGCGGCCATCATTTCCCCATCATTGATGCCTGGGAGCCGAACGCCCCAGAGCGCATCGCCAAAGCCATCGCTGCACTCAGCCCACCGCCTCGCCCAAAGCGGTGGTATAGCATCATGTTAGTCTGCTTGTTAGTAGTATGGGTGGAGATTCTCATGGCCTTTTTCTTTGACTTTATCACACCTCCTGTTGGCCCTGGCTGTTGGTCGCTGATGTTTCTCGTCTATGGCTGTCTGAGTATGCCCACATGGGGGCTATCATTCTGGGAGCCGAGGCGGGGAAAGTTAAGGAGGATCCGTCGCTGGGTCTCGCATTCGTTCAATACGTTGGCGATTGGGTGGATGATCTTTGTCATCTACATGGTGGTGACGGGGCAGCTAATGAACTGCTATTGCAATGCGTGTATGCCGGGACGAGCAGCACATTATGGTGGTTACATGGATTTTGAGACGTTTGAGTTTTACCGGGACCATTTCAACCTGCGATTTCAGTGGATGCTGGGCGTCATTTTTGGGTCCATGATCCCAGCGGGCTCCTTCTTCTTCGCCTGGTTCTGGTGGTGGAGGTCGAAAGATCTCTGGCACGCTGACGAGAACCGACGGATTGGTGACACAGAGTTAGAGGGAGACATGGGACCGGGCTTGGTGGTTTGGGATCGCTGAGCTGGTGGGGAGTTGTACTTCTGCGGAAATGTCGCTTGGATGGTGAGGGCTCAATTATTTATGTCCCTTTGACTTTGAGACGTGCATTCCTCCACTCGTGCCACACGCAATGTGATGACGCCTACTGTGGATATACTTAGAAAGCTTCTCGGCAGTCGGTCTCGGCCGGTCGGTTGGTGGCGTCCGACTAGCTTCGGCACTTTGCAAAGTTTGTTCAATGTTGATCAGGGAGCACTGCAGTTGCTGCCCTTGTGGTTCTAGTAGTGGTGGGGCGCGGCCGTCGCGTTCAGGGGCTCGGGTGGGGCTTAGAAGCTATGACCACTTTGCTACCAACCTTCAGTCGCGATCCCGAGCTTTCATCACCAGAACGCCAAACTGTCAAGCTTGCCAACATGTCGCGACGACCTAGAGGAGAGTACATTGAGACCGTATGTTCCTGCAGCTTTATAATTCGATTTTTGCCCCTCTTTCATTCTAACCCAATGCCCGCAGGACACAGGTAACAAGGTAGCGCGCAAAGCCACGTTAGTCGGGACCCAAAACATCATGCTCGGAGGAAAGACGGTCATCCAGCCCGAAGTCATGATCCGCGGCGATCTCGCGCGATCTGTCCCACCGTCTTCCTCTTCCTCCGGCGCTACTCCCAACAACACGGCTGTTGCAATCGGTCGCTACTGTTTTCTCAGCAGAGGCAGCTGTCTCCGACCTCCAGGACGACTTTACAAAGGGTGCGTCCAAGCCCGCATTCGTTCTTGGCAACCACTGACACCTTCCTGCCCAGATCCTTTACCTACATGCCCCTGCGAATGAACGACCACGTCTACGTCGGTCCCAGTTCCGTTGTTCAAGCCGCCCAGATCGGGAGCCACGTCCACATCGGAGCGAGGGTGGTCATTGGCGAGTTTGCCATCATCAAGGACTACGTTCGAATCCTCGATGGGTCAATCGTCCCTCCAAATATGGTTATACCGAGCTTCAGCATTGTCGCAGGTCAGCCAGCACGCGTCATTGGCGAGGTCCCCGAAGGTGGCCACGAAGAATTCGAGTTGCGAGATCTTTACAAGACTGTGGGCAACAACCCACAAGCAACACCTTCGTGAGGGTAGATGGCAAATGATGGGTTACATCACACACCGCATCTCCTACGAATAAGGACTCTGGGGCATGTCGAGACCATGGCGAAAAGCCGTGCGGTACTCCTGAACGACGCCCGAGACTGTTGTCGAACGGTTGTCTTGCATGCCCCTATTCTTTTTTGGCACTTGGGCGTCGGGCAAACGGCCGGAAAGACATACCGCAGATTACGCAGCTACGGCGCTAGTTGCCCGAGAGTGGATCCCTGTCAGCAATTGTCTTTGTTGAACGCAACAGCTCAGATCATCGACGCCATAAAGGCGTCGGTCTGCAGCCACAGTGCCAGAACATCCACCGGTGGCCTGACGGGGTTTTTTGTCCGCCATGTACAAAAAGAGGGTGAATTGTCAGCACCCAACAGCTTGATCAACACCTCGCACGCCATCAACCACACATAATACCAGCAACATCCAACACGCTTAATATTCATCACGCTTGATATTCATCATGTCTTGCAAGTGCGACTGCTGGTGCGACGCGACTCCCCGGTCGGGAGAATCCTACTGCGCATACTGTCAGCAACATTGCAACAACTAGGCGTGACCTCTGCGATGCCGGTCAGTCAACCTGAATAAAGTTATATGCTCTGTTATTCTCTCCTGATGCGTACCCGTGTCTTCTAATTAGCATGTCTGGCGTACTTGTGATCGGTAACTCCGCCCATCTCCAGCTTCATCCAGCTCTCGGCGTTCTGCTGAACACTCGTCTCCACGCTTGTCCACTGGTGCTGCCCCAACCTCCGAAGCATCTCCAGAGCTCTCTGGTCCGACACTTCCGCCTCGCACCAACCCGCGTCTCTCACCTTGGCCACCTTCTCTGCATGCTCAGGGTATAGCCGCTTCAGAATCTCCGCCACCTTGAACCAACTATACTTGTCTCCAAACGCAAAGATTCTCTCGCCATCTACCCGCGGGGACGTCGCCAGCAAGGCCACATAAAGCTTCGCTACGTCCTGGCAATCCACATGCCACTGCGGCTCCATCATGTCCAACACTTCAACATGTTCCCCTTCCCACACCCAATGCACCATCCCCGCTGTTGATGGAATTCCCTGGTTCACCGGATCCAACACCTCCCCCATGACCGTGTCCGGCAACACACTGTTAAACGCAAAACCGGGTTTCTCTCTGCGAACCCATTCCCAAACCCCCTTTTCCACCAATGTCTTTTGCGCCATGAACCCCGCCATACCTTCCCCTTTCCCGGTCGCGGCGATGTCTACCACTTCGTCATTCCAACTCTTCTCATCCAACACCAACCCCTTTTCATCGTTCCCTGGCGTCCAAGCCGCCCAAGCCGACGAGGTAAACACCACGCTTTTCACGCTCCCTGCCCGTCGCGCCGCTTCAAGCAGTTCAATCTGCCATATCAGCTCCTCCTTCGCCGCACCCGCTGCGTCACGGACGAATACGTCAACGCTACCAACTACATGCGCGATGCCATCTACCCCTGCGACAGCGGAATCCCATGCACCAGGGGCAGTGAGGTCTGGCATCTCATGGAGAGAGAAGCGGTCTGGCCCATGGCGGGAGGAGAAAAGATCAAAGAGGTAGCTGCAGCGAGAGAGGGAGCGGACAGTGCCGCGAACGCGGTGGCCATGGCGGAGGAGCTGGTCGGCGACGTGGGAGGCGATGAGCCCATTTGCGCCCGTGACAAGGATGAGGGAGGAGGAGGGGAGGGGCTCGTGGTGTTGGGTCATGGTGGAGTTCTGGTCTTGACAAAAGGCAAACCAGACTTTCCACCTCTTACGATAACCAAGATATTACGATACGCCAATGTGTACACTTGACGATGCAAAACACGGAGAAGGAATACAAAAAAGTAGGAAGCGGGGTTGGCCAGCAAAAACACTCCAGTCAATTGGGGGAAAATTGAGGGAAAATGCCGCGAGTATTGACGTACCTGTCATGCCAGATGCCAGATTGGTAATCTGCCCTGCTATGCTACCTCACCTTACCCAAGCTGGCGTCCTGTCATGGTCGGTTCTGCCGTGTCTGCAGTATCTGACGGTGGTCTGGTGTGAACATTGGGCAGGAATCCTGCAACCCGCTCGATTGGGATTTTTTTTTTCTGTCTGCCGCAGCGGCTCGGTGTTTACAGATAACGGCGCCTATGTTCGGAGGTGGGTTAGGTAATGGATGTTACAAGGCGTTGTTCCAACTTGCAGGGAAAACAAAGGAATTACCATCCCTTACCAAAATAGCTGTTTTTTTTTTCTTTGTTCCCAGCACAATTGTGTCAAATGTGACAAGACTTGAGAGGTGCATAAGAACAGCGAGCGGGGACTCCTTGGTCATTCTTACATCGATCTTACCTCACTCTGCTCACTTCGCTTCCCCATCCCCTGTGGAGTTTCGACGTCACCACCACGGCCAAAGGTAAAATACCAACCTTACCTATTGAAGGTCAGGTAAGCAGGTAAGTACCCACTTCACCTACCTAGGTAAGTTGGGTGAAGGTCAGGTAAGCAGGTAAGTACCCACTTCACCTGCCTAGGTAAGTTGGGTAAAGGTAGGTAAGCTAGGTGAAGACAAGTCAGGTAAAACCCGGGACAAAAATCACCACATACACATACATAAAAAATGTGTATCCGTGAAATCCCCATCCACCCATGGTGTACCTGCCCCCCCTCGGTACACTTTTCCCCCTCCCTCTCTTCGTCTGAAGATAAATGTCCTCACCACGTATACATTAGTCGCGCCCACCCGCCGCTTCCAAACCTGCACGTCGATATCGAATCCACCGAGAACCTCCCCGTAAAAGATCTTCTCGATCCGTCGACGTTTCCGGGGCCAAGGTGGGTGCATTGTGAGTCGTACAAAGCGCCGGATGGAACCGACACTCCGGGTTGGGAATTACGTTGTCCTCAGACCGTAGCCCAAACCGTTAATACACATAATCATGCACATGACGATGATGATGCAAGCGTTAATTCCGGAGGTTATAGTTATGATTATGGTTATCAACGCATCTATCTCTGGGATGGAATGTGTTCTGCCTGTGATTTCGGGCTAGGCCAGGCGCTCCCGCTAATCCCAGTACGAAAAGCCAATCCCCGAGAGGATGACGAAGAAGAGGAGCAACTGGTAGACCCCCTGACCGGCACAGGGTGGAATGACGTTGCGGATTTACCGCGATTGTTGGAACCCGATGGATCGCGCGTCGACGAGGAGGTTGTACACAAAATGGTTACTCGTCGGCCGGACCGGTCGAGGGATGAGCGTGTTTTTGTACATATCGAACATCACCGGTCGGCAAACGGGGTGTGGGAAGTAGATATGGAGGTTTCGGCAATCTATCTCCTTCCGAGCTCCTTTCCTACCTGGCCGGCAACAGTCTGGTCCGGGTCTGAGTCCGAACTGTACAGAACCAAGTCAAAGTCAAATTTGAAGGGGAAGAAGTTTCGCGGCGGCGGCGGCGGCTGTATCCCAGGACTTGCACGCTATGTTGCAAAGTTTGTACTCCCAACCTTGCATGCATTTTCACCACCTGCTACGACGTCACTACGTCTCCCTCCCTCTCCCGACCCGGTACCTCGGACATGCTCGGACACTGATGAGGTCGGGTTCCAGGTGAGTTCTCTCCAGCATGAGTAAGCAAGCGTTGACCTGACCCTTGCAGGCTTGCAGGCTTGCAGGCAGTGAGGGCGAGCGAATAAGAATAATAAATAATAACGACAAACTATAATACTAGAGATCAGATGTAAATGCAAAATGCAGCCGCGTATCCGTTACCCGTCTCGAAGAAAAAGCCAATGCAACCTCGGACTTGAATGATGTTGTGAACCCCAACCAACCGACAAAAAAAGAATTGGGCTGGACTGTAAAATGCAAAAAAGAATTAATGTGCCTGTTGTTTGTCTCTTTTAATGTTCCACAGCACTAACATGGATAGATTAACATATCAACAAACTATTCTATATCTATACCCATCGGGTTTAAATTCCCTGTCCATGCGAGGTTACAAACATTCTAACGGGAGGGAGTGGGGGCCGGAGGGGGAGCACACTCGGCTCATGTCCAAAGAAGATCCCCGCATGACGGATGATGAGCAGCGGGAACGCTTGTCATCTCACCGGGAAATATACTCGGCATACAGCCGAAAAGTACCTAGCCTAGCCTACATGTTGCCCGAGTACCACTCTGTCCAATCTATCTATCTATCTATCTATCTAGGGTCTGATCTGGTTCTGTTTGTTGCCGCCCCGTGTGAATGCATGTTGAATGGTTCGGTACTTGTAAAGTGGCCCCCTCCTTTCCCTTTCTTTAGAGAGGGAGCGCGCGGTTTTAAAATATTGCAGGTCCCGTATCTGTCTACCTGTTCAAGTTTCTAGCCTGGGTCTAGCATGCAAAGCGCGTCTGCGTCTCGCACGCGACGAGTTCTATCAACTGATTGATTGACCATCATTCCGAGGGAAGAACAGACAAGATGCCTTCGTCACTGAACCTTCGCGACACGCCCTTTCGGGCTAACTTCCACTGCTTCCTCATCTGTTTCCTCATGTCCCTGGCCAATGCACAATATGGATACGACACGGCCACCATTGCCGCCTTTCAGGCCATGCGTGGGTTCTTGCGTGTGTTTGGCTATCAGGACCGAACGCTCCCTTCGGGGTGGGGGATTGACACTACAAATCAGCAGTAAGTCCCCTCATCATTATTCCCAGTGATTTGGAAGCCCCCCCCCTGTTAAAGGAACGGCATTTACTAACGCAAAATGACTGGAATACAGACTGATAACCAGCTTCATGAACGTCGGCACCATGTTCGGAGTATTCTTCACAGCCCCCTACGCGCGCTTGAGCTGGGGCGGTCGTCGCTCGGGGATTTGGGCGGGAACGACAATCTGTTTCATCGGAATTGCCGTACAAATGGGCACCGAGACCATCGCGGGAGTCTGTGTCGGTCGCACGCTCATCGGCGTGGCCAATGCCTTTTACATTACCTTTGCCAACGCCTACGTTTCCGAGAGCGCGCCGCGCCATCTCCGCGCCGTCATGGGCGGTCTGTTTGGCGTGATGCCCACTATCGGCGGCATGCTCGGGACGGTGACGGTGTTTTTGGTCAAAAACATCGACTCGAAACTGTGTTACCAGATCCCGCTGGCCTGTCTGTTCTTCTTCCCGGCTGTTCTCAGCGTTATCATCATCTTTGTTCCGGAATCGCCCCGCTGGCTACTCATCAAGGGACGCAAAGACGAAGCGGAAAAAGCGCTACGGTCACTCCGCTCAACTTCTCTGACCGAAGAGCTATTTCAAGAAGAGTTTGTCGAAATGGTGCGGGGCATCGAAGAGGAAAAGCTGCTGGCTCGCGGAGCCAGCCTCAAGGAGATTTGGCAGGGCGCGAACCTGCGACGGACGATCCTCTGCATTGGTGTGTATTCGTCGCGTGCGGCCAGTGGACTTTGGGTTTTTATTGCGTACGGGGTATGTTTCTGTCCTTTTTTTATTTCTTCCCTTTTCGTTTCACTCTTCCCTTTTTTTTTCCTTTTTATTTTTTT
>Ga0247765_1000267_pt1 | contig 41714 bp, 32 predicted proteins | sample UWRJL106311C6_FD_179949 | JGI IMG/M metagenome (GOLD analysis project Ga0247765, IMG submission 179949) | Plant litter microbial communities from Arlington Agricultural Research Station in Wisconsin, United States - UWRJ-L106-311C-6 | ecosystem: Environmental > Terrestrial > Plant litter >... | reverse complement strand
TTTCCTGCATCTTGCTTGCCCTCTTTTTTTTTTTGTATGTATTCATTTATCAGTCTGGGATGCAGCCATGATTTTTACCCAACGCCGTACATACGGAACAACAATCTCCGCTTTCCTTGCCCTACAAGTCGCAGTGTTTATAGCCCGCCTTGACGCATGGTTCGCATTTTTCTAATCTATATTAGAGAATCCCCCTTCTCTCTTTTCTCTCGGGGGGGGGGGATTTGTTCTTGTGGAGAAAAAAAAAAGACTCACAAAATTGTGAACTGGACGAGACAAATACGCGCTTGCAGGCTTGTGTCCGCCCTTGTGTCCGCCCTTTTTACTCCTACTATCGCGCGGCTCGTTGGCAACGGGTACTGGTGATGCCGGCTATTATTATTAATGCAGCCGCTTGCGTCAGCCAGCCAGCCATGTAGAAATCCAGGAGCATTCCTCAGCGAGATGGGACTTGGGTTACATACGAAATACATTGGTAGTAGAAGTAGGAAATAAGGGTGGAGCGGAGTGTTTGCATATGTGGACGGATCGCTTTGTAGGTGTTCGCTTTGCAGTTGCTGTTGATACGGTAGCCGACGACGACATGCGCGCGGCTGCGTTTGACTTGAATTGAGGGAACATGAATTATGAAAAAAATGAAAAAAAGGGTAAACGCTGCTAGGCCCAAGCCAGTAGGTAGGTCCGTATGTCTTTCCTTCCTAGATGGGTAGCGGCAGCTCATTTTATACCTTATGTATGGGAGTTCCCCGTCATTATCAGACGAGGTAAAGTTATCCAAGACAAAGGGGGTTGCCTCCCTGGACACTCCCCCCCCTTCTCTCTCTCTCACCACCTGCCAGCTTTATCGAGACTAAATTCTAACGACTTGGGTGCCTATCCCCTACCTAGGTACCCACTCTTTCTGTCGTCACAGCCACTGGTACGCGCAGCCGGACATGGCAAATACACACTGAGAGGGGGGAGGGCTCTCTGTAAATTCCAGGGCTGGGGTTACAGTCACCCGACCGGCCCAATTTCCCCAGCGTTTGGTAGGTAAGGTATTGCGCGAACAAGGGTTGTCCCCGAGAGATTTGATACACCACAATGAAAACATTTGAGACTGAAAATTGATCCCACTTACTCTAGGTGCCTACCTCCCCACCTAGATAACAAAGGGCCTTTCCAGACACAGAAAGACAGACAGAAAGACAGACAGAAAGACAGACAGAAAGACAGACAGAAAGACAGACAGAAAGACAGACAGAAAGACAGAGAGACATTTTGCTAGCTGTCTGTCTGTCGAGTTGACTTGGGATTACGCATCCCCTTTTAGGGGGAGGGGCTTAGTTGGCTCAATTACGTACCTACCTGATAGTGGGTCTGATTGACCGACCAGCTGTGACACCTGGGTATCGTATTTTGTGTACCTACCTACCTGCTTTCCTGTTTTTTTTTTACAGCAAAAGTTGATGCTTGGCCATTGTTATTATCATCTTCATCATCATCGCCAAACCTTTTTTTTTTTTTTGTTTTTGGAGGAACACACACACATACATATCAATGAGGGTAAGGCACCTAACACACCCACCCCCAGAGGAGAGAGTTTTAATCCAATCCAGCCCCTACCCAACTCCAAGTCCAAGTCCAGCTAATATCTTTCTGTTTAAAGTTTACAAGTTGTAGTGACGGCGCCCTGGCCCTGGGGTGCCCATGCAGGAGACAGTCGACACTTACTTGGTTCCCAACCTCAACTGGCTGCTGAGAAAATCTCCGACCGAAATGTTCGCCCCAAGATCAGGTGCACTCGTACGTGATGGAATGGGCGCTAGAGCACAAATCCTACCCGCTTCTTCGATATCTGCTCTTGCACGGTTGGGACATTAACCAGCGGAGACCGAGAAGACTCTGCCCATCATGGCTCGGGTGGGTTGCTTATTTTCTAATCTGCTCCTTAGATACTTATGTCCATCTCAGATCACCATGTGTACTCAAAAACAGCGAGCTTGTCAACTGGATGCTCAGTCGTGGAGCAGACCCTGGAATCGGCAGAGTCCCAACCCGAAGGCCAACTCGTCCCGGCGACAGCAACGGAACGAACGGGTGGCTGCTCTTCCTCGCCGCCGAAAACGCATCACTTGAAGTCTTCCGTCTACTTCACGACCATGGCGCCAACCTAGAATATTCACTTGCTCTACACGGCGCTGCTTACGGAGGACCCTCTTAGTTGAAGATCCTCCAGCTCCTCTTTGAACACGAGAAAACAACTCGACGTTAATGATTATGGCTGGTATACAGTCGCCCATGCAGGCCCATCGCTCATGTATGCGATTCTCAGCGGAAATGTCGAGGGTGTGCGTCTACTATTAAATCATGGTGCGGATCCGGAAACGCGACTTTTTCCACCAAATGATCATGTCCATGCCATCGGCTCGGCTCGTGCGTTGGCGGATAGGAAGCCGGAAGCATCGAGGGAGATTGTGGATAAGTTGATGAGGGCTGTGGAGAGGAAGACTGAGGGGAAATCCGAGGGGAAGAAATAGAGGGAATCTGAGGGAAGTCTAGGGGGGAGTCTGAGTGGAAGAAATAATGAGGGGAAATTCAAGAAGAAAAAAACAAAAGCGAATCAAAAATCACGGAAGGAAAGAAGGCGTGTGGCTTTTTTTTTTTTTTTTTTTGTTCCTTTTTGGTCTTTGTAACATCTGTTTTTCCCTCGTCTTACGATCCTCGCGTTTATGGTTTACTTTTCAATTCCCCTCAAGGATTGATTGTTATTTTGTGGAAGATACCCTCAAAATCTGTGCCTCAACTCCATTGCCAGGATCAGCAACCAAAGTATTCTCACTTTTAGATTCCCAAGAAAAAAAAAAAGAAAATCTCCCCCCGGCAAGCAACATGTGACATCAAATATAACATGTGATAAATGTTCCACGCAAGGATTTTCTCCCCTGTCTGTTCCCCTCAGGACCCTTGTTCACCGCGCGGCTAGCGACCGGCTCAAGCTTCCGGATTCCGGAAGGTGCCGGGGTGTGCCGTGCTGCCGTGGTGCAATCTCCCCCAGATAACCCAGATCGGAGAACGGCCTGTGTGTCAAGACACCATTCCGTTTTTAAATTTTTTGAGAAGGAAGGCACAAAGGGAGCGCTGTTCCTTTGAAAGGGGATTCCTCTGTCAATCAATCCATCATCCTCCAGTCCGTCGCCACAAAACTAAGATCCACCCATACAAGCTTCATTCGGCTGTTTCTTGTTCATGTTGACATGCACTGATACAAAGATGGTGCGAAACCGTCGACTACTTTTTGTTTCCGACATATGAAACGGTTTTTTTGGTTTCTTCCCCCGTCGCCTCCATGAACATGGTTGCGGGAACAACATCTGGGCCGCCGCCGCCGCCGCCGCCGCCGCCGCCATCGCCATCCGCGGAGACTGTGCGCGATGGTCCCGATCATTCACCCTTTTTTTTGGGTCCCACAAGTGTTCTCTACGCCTTGGCGCTACTTCTTTCCGTGGCGCGGGTGTACTCTCGCGTGCAGCTGGGGTCGTTTCTGGCTTGGGATAACTATACTCTGATTATGGCACTGGTGAGTCATATTGCATATTCACCTACATTATCCTATCGCCCTGCCTAGGTGCTGATAAATACCTACTTGATTTGTTAATGGGAAAAAATGTGTCATCAGGTGTTTAGTTCATTTTGGTTCTTCGCCGTATCGTCAATGTACGCCCACGGTCGGGGTAGTGAAACCACCCCTTCTCCTTTCGACAAAGTACGCTTCGGTCCGTTAAATTTCGCCGCCGTCGCCACGTGGCTGTGGTCACTGAATTTGATTCGCATCTCCATGGGTTTTTTACTCTTACGTCTCAAAGATGATCGACGTTGGCTGTGGCCACTCCGCGTACTGGTCATCCTGCAGGTCGCGATGCTGCTTGTGGCTACGGCCGTGCATTTCTGCATGTGCAGACCTATTTCGGCAATGTGGTTGCCCACGGCTGATGCGCAGTGCATTTCCCCAGATGGCATGTTGAAGTATGTTCTTGTTTATGATCGTAAGTTTCTACCCTACCTTACCCAGGATAAAACGTAGAACGTGTCGCTTATAAGATAATAAAAATAGTCTCCAACGGCATGAGCGACCTCTTCATCGCCATAATGCCACTGACCTTCATCAAGGGAGTCAACCGTGCTTTTTCCGAAAAAGTGATGCTCTGCCTCCTCATGGCCGCCGGGCTCGGGGCCACAGCTGCCGCCTGTGTCCGGCTTATTCTCGTCTTACTCGTATACGAGGAATTACCTTCGGCAGTGCTTAACGTCAGGGGGGATTTACTCTGTGGACTGGAGATGTTGCTGGGGATTATCGCCGCTAATCTACCCTGTCTCAAGGGGCCGGCCCATAACCTATTAACTCGGATGGGCATTTTAAGTCCAAAAGTCTCAGCGCAGGCTTCGCCAGATAGCTTTTTGGAGTATTATAATCACGGGACGCATATTCGGAGGCAGATATTCTTACTGGGGGGGGATTCATCTGGAAAGGATGGGGATTAATTGCCGAGTGGAATACCCACCCGCTAACAACCTAGGTTAGGTACCTTTTCCACGAGTTAGACTGACAGTACATATGAGCGCTGAAGATTTTCATTCGAATCCGTGATATCTGCAAACTTGCACCTCCCAGCATAATCACCATTGACGCTGAGCATAGCGTTCTACTTTTTTCTTTCTCTTTTATTTCGACATAGCCCAAACCTCAAAGTGCAAGAGACTACCTAGGTTCCTTGTGCATGCGTAGAATAACATCTCAGCCCAAGCGCTGTCTATTATTCCGGCGTTCCTCTTCAACCAACTTGTCAACAATCGAGTCGTGCTCATTCTTTCGAGCCAGATCCAGTGCTGTCATACCTTCAGCGTCAGTTAAAGCCATGTCGGCGCGATATACCAGCAACAAATCCACAATCGCTTCATGTCCACCCTCAGCAGCCAGACATAATGGTGTCTTACCAGAAACTGGGTCTCGGGTATTCGTATTGACGTTGACTCTCTTCTTTCCGAGCAGTATCCTCAAAAACTTGTCATATCCCTTCCTTGCACCCAACTCCAACGGTGTATTGCCAGTGGCATCATCTCTCGAATCGGCGTCCGCGTTGGGTGTGAGGAAGAACGCGCTCCAGAGCAGTTCACAGTTGGACTCTAGGACGTAACTTCTAACTCCTCGGACTGGCGAGAATTTGAATTCTGGGTTGCGCAGTTCGCTTCCTTCGCCAAGCTCATCCAGGAGATTGGGTATGTAGCGTAGAAGCTTGCTCGGCGGTTCAGCCCCAAGGTGTTTCTCCACCAACGCTTTGACAGCCTCCATGTTATTTAAAGCCATTGCTGCAAATATGGGAGGCCCGTATTTTCCATCTTCTGCCTCAAAGCAAGTCTTTCCCGGTGGCATTGCTCTGATCAAGGCTGGCTTGTTGCATACCGCCAGTATGTACAAGAGACTGCCAGCTAGGCCACGACCAAGTCCGGATGTCCCAAATGCCCTCCGGGCCTTCACCCAGTTGTGCTTCGAGAATTTGCGGAGAAATGCCGGTTGCGCGTGGACATGGGCCTTTTCAGCGTGATGAAGGACGTTCTCTGCAGAGTACCTCAGAAATGGAGCTTGCGTCTCGACATTAAAGGAAGCATCGACAGGCAAACCCGACTTCATCCGTTCCACAAGCGTGCCAGCATCCAGAATCTGTCCAACGTGGGCATCGATATAGTTCATGCAGCGTGTTGCCAGCCGCCCGTGGATTCCTCCCTCCCCGGGCAACTCGGCTGGGTCTGGCCAAACGCTACTTCGGCATTCCTCAAGAAAAAACTCTTTCACTGACTCGTGGACGAACCGAACTTCTGGTCCAACGATTTCCGTCAACCCTTGAGAGTAAGAGTGGACGAAGTCTTCAATTACCTCTGTCGAAACCTGCGCCACATACGCCTGGGGAGTAGGGTAGAAATTCATGTTGGCAGCGTACAGTTCCTCGGCGTTCAGGGGACGTGCCGCGAATAAAATCCACTCCATGTACAAACGCCATCCCTTCCGCTGATGAGAGTCCTGCGGCGAAATATCTCTCAGAAAATCCCACAAGGAGCCGGAAGACTTCCGGAGTTTCTTTCGCAGCCATACTTCGGTTTGGTCATGGCGGAGGTTAGGCTGTAAGTCTTTGACTAGTAGAACGGCCCACAAGAATATCCCGGAGATTTTGCTGATGATTATGTCTCGTATGGCTATTTGGTCGAGTGCACTCATTTTGGCATCCCTAAGTTTGCTCTCGATATAGCTAGCAATATCAGTATAGTGTCCGTGTTCACTTTCGAGGATAATGCCAGCCCCATTTCCGAATGTGAAGTCTCTACTAGAGAAAAGGGCATGGAATCGCACACCAGACGAGACGGCCGACCGTCCGAGTTGCTTAAAGAAAGCCACCATGTCGAGGACCTGGTTCTGATCGCACTCATCAAGAGCATCAATAAAGCATATTACCGGCATCGATCCAACCGAGCATATGATGCTCTCGAAGAGAATTTTCAAAGATTCGGCATCCCACGCATAACCAGAGCCACTGTTCAGGCTTTCGAAATAGGAGGGACCTAAAACGTCCCGCAGCCCAGGTTGGATGTGAAAAAGCTGAGCGAGGAGCGATCGATACATGCCGTTTGTTGACCTCTCGAGCTCAGTCCCATGAGCAGTGAAGAAGAACGAAATGACCGCTGCGTCTCGCATCGTCTTCTGTGCGTTTTGCATGGCGAATTTCACAAGAGTAGACTTCCCAACCCCAGCTTTCCCATAAATCCACAGCAAGTTATGATTATCATCCGCTTGCTTGGGGTCAAGCCAAGCAACGTATTCCCGATGATTTATGAGCCACATGCACGTTTTAGCATATGTGTTCTTGACGGATAGGAGTCGAGAGTCCATTTCATCGAATCTCAGCGAATCCAAAAGCACTCGGTTTTGATCATCAACAGCACTCTGTTTGCTCTTTTTGCCGTGGGGTGGGAAACCGGTCACAGGGTAGCTGTGGGGGGACGATGCGTCTTTGTGCTCAGGCTGGGCCAGGATGGAATCCCCATCGTCTCCGTCGGAGGCCACGCCGTCATCTGTTGAGGTATCCGACCCATCAAGAAATCCGCAATGCGCCGCCAACGCTGCGAGCGAGATTTCTCTCAGATGCTTCCCAACGTGATGGGAGTATTCGGCAGCCGAACTCAGTTCCGAGGTGTAATCGCAGAAAGGACATACTTTTCGTTCGCCAACTCCTGGGCGATGGGTTCCTTCGTGCAGCGTCCAGGCTCGGAAAGAATTGAATAAAGTTGTGCGCTCGCCACAGTTCTCCACAGTGCAGACGTACGGCCGCAGGTCAACATAAACATGCCTCCTGGAAATCACGTTAGCTTTCAAAACAGAAGAGGCGCATGAAACACAGTAGGAGACGTACTTCCAATCCCGACGGGTCGAAATATCAACCTTGGGCTGCTGGCAAAACGGACAGGTAAAAGATAGACCTTCCGGTGTTGTATCTGGTACGGGCGGCACACGTGGCCTGCCTAAGCTAGCCGTTGAGAAGGTGGTGGACTGTGAAATGTACGTGACGTATGATGATACACTGGCTTCGTCGTCTGTTTCGGTTGTCCTTTGCCCCTGCTTGGAACCTGAGACATCTGCGGGGGATGCTGAAGCTGTATCGAACACAGACTCGCGCCGAAATGATGATAAGGTTGTCTCGGTAGGTTTCGGTATACTCTCTGAAAAGAGAGCCTCGCTCGGGGCTGTACCGAAGTCTGGGGGCTCTGCCAGTTGCTTCGAGCTAGGCGCAACCTCAGCTGACCGCTCTGCGGCTTCGTGCTGGTCGCGAGCAGCTTTTAACTGTCTCGTCCTTTCGGCATTAGCCTCGCCAAGCCTCTCAACCAGTCGCGTTGAAGCTTTCTCGAACCGATCACGGATCCGGCGGCAGAACGCGAGCGCTTCAGGTGAGGAGACGCTGAAGGGTTCAAGCTGTTGGTGAGTCGAGTCGGCCAAGTCCAAATCAACGACAGGACTTTCCAGAGTCGATGATAGGTCATTGAGACAGTCAATGTACCAGGACATGTCTTCGGCAAGCCCCCGTCCGTCATTTGGTGATGGGCTATCATCGTCGGACTCAGGCGGGTCTGCATCAGTTGAGTTGATATCGAGTATAACGGCAGCCTGGTCCATGAGTCTTTGGAGGTCTGTGATCCGGCTTTGTAATTCCGACAAGTTGGTCTCTAAACAAGCGACCCGTTTCACAATAGCTGAGCCGAGCCCATGAAGGGATAACACGACACAATGTTGGAGCTCCAAGGACTTCGACAAAATTGTGTCGAGGTCCCGGTCTGGTCCCGAGAAGCGGCTTTTCCAGAGGACAAGTCGCTCAATCTCGCGGTGGATAGCCCTCGGGTCATCTTCACATCTGGTAGTGCAGGGATGCTGAGAGATGCTGCGGTTAAGCAATATTGCCTGGTTCAAGATGAGGTTGAGCAGAGTGCCAGCGACACCCAACGTTGACGCGTCCAAGTCGCCGTGCGCGGAATGAGCATCGGCCCAAGTGCGAATGTCGCGTATATCCATGACCGTTTTCCCCCGCTAGCACGCAGGCCTACTTGTCTCGCTTTCTCCGATTGCGCGTTGATGATAGGTAGGTAGGTAGTCTGAGCCGAGGCGTGACAAAACTGCTAGATGGCGAAGGACCAAAATCCAGCCAAAATCATGTGCAGCGACTTGGAGGCTGCAGTGAGCCGTGACGAGCGACTGAGCGAGATGCAATCGTGCAGCGGGGGCGGGGTAATACCGAGAGAGGAAAGGTGGGAAGCCCGATGAAGAGTGTGTGGTCGCGCCTGCCTCCAGCCTGCCGACTGCAAAACAAAGGCACCTTCCGAGGTTGACTTGACGTGGCAGTGCGCAGCCATTTTCCCCACTGCATGCGCTCCACGCCATTGCCGTCGCTCACAGCGGACAGTGAATCCGCTGCTCAACGGTCAAACCGTCTCTTTACGCCGCCGGCAATCGCGTCATGGAGTTCATTGTCGGCATCATCGTGGGCGGCATTCCAGTGGTGCTCGAGGCCTACGACAGATATTGGGCCCTCTCCAAAGCCTTTTCGTGCTTTCGCAACCACAGCAGCGAGCTTGGAAAACTGGACACGATCCTGAGCACTCAGAGGGCGTTATTCCGGTCAAATGTCACAAAAATTCTGATTGCCCTCACTCGAAATCCAGCCCAGGCGCGTAGTCTCTTAGCAGGTGGCGTCGCCTGGGCCGACCTTGGCTCCGAACACTTGTTGAGCATAGAAGTCGACAATTTCAGAGACTCTTTTACCAGCTGGAATGAGAACCTCCATCAAATCCAGGGCATTTTGCGGTCCATCTGCCGCGAGGTAGAAGCGTTTCGCTCAACATGTCCACTCCAACCAGGCACTGTGAGGCTCCTCCCAGATCTAATCCCATTGACGGCACCCAAGTCTAGGTTATGGCATGCTGACGCCACCTCAGGACCAGATTGAACTCTCTCGGGCCAGGTTTTCGCAGAAATTTCGGCTATGCTTTCGAAAGGAAGAAGTCCAGAGCGATATCAGAGAGCTGCGAGACTTTGTGAGTGACTTTGAGAAGCTCACATCAGAGATTATCGAGCAACTGCGAGATTTGGACATCAACAAACCATCTTCTGAGAGCCTGAATCGGAGGACTGCAACATATTGGAATGACCTGGAGAGGTATAGGCAGATTCGAACTGCTTCGGTTAGTCTCTATGACACCTTCACATTTCGGTGGTCATGTGCAACCCACCAGCAACATGTGGCTATCATCTCTCTCAAAGACGAGGGTTCCCGCGAAACAAAACAGCCCAGGAAGTCCAGTGTCATCCGTTTCAACGCCATGATCAGCCCAACAACCCCTGAGTCGAGTCCTCTTTGGCTTGAGATCGAACACGTGAATGTCACAACCGACAAGGATACTGGAGCATGCGGCGACGGAAACCTAACGACGGAAACAAAACCTAGCGATGTTTGGACGAGCACCATGGAGACATTGCAGAAGAATGCCCAGAGAAGTGTGACCCCGCCAGATTTACCGCGGATCCCTAAGAAGCTCATAAAACGGCCTCCCTCAGTCGATCAAGCCCCCCGGAAGAAAAAGGTGGTGCAATTTTTGCCTATCTTGACTGCAGTGTCCCAAAGGACGGCCGTTTTGTCCAAGATCGCGGAACACGACGATACTGCTGTGAGCGAGGAACCTCCCGTCAGAAACCTTGGTCGTATTGCAGAGTTCTGCAGCCACTTCGAGGCAAACACGTCTAACTCCAGTTCCATGTGCATTGGCTACCTGAGGCACACGGGAATCTATCGATTTTATCCCCCAGCCGCGCCTTCGGCGCCCATTAGTAACCGGAAAAAGAATCTCTTCGATGTCATATCTTGGATCGCAGAGGATGACAGCTCGCGAGTGCTGCCAAGAACGGCCACCTTTCACCTCGCCAGGGAGCTGGCGAGCGCTGTTCTACAATACCACTCCACCCCATGGCTTCCTCAAATCTGGTACAGCAGCCATGTACAACTGTTTGGCATCGACGAGGTGCTTCAGGACCCCGAAAATCTCCATCTACCGTCACCTTACTTCCAGGCTGCGTTCTCCCAGACACGACTGGCTCCGGAGGAGGACAGGCCTGATACAACTGGGACTTCACAGTCAAGCTCCCACCAAGCACGTAATTTGATGCGAGATCTCGCCAATGCGAGGTTCTCTCGTAATCGGGTCTTATTCTGCCTTGGCATCGTTTTTCTCGAACTGGGTTATGGCAAGACTTGGCCTCGGCTGCGCCAGTCTGTCACCGCGAAGCTGTCACCGGACCATACCGATTACCAAGCGGCCATGAGTCTGTCAAAGAGCCGAGTCCTGAAAGAGAGGATGGGGCTTCAGTATCCTTCGGTCGTTGAAAAGTGCCTAGGTTGCGATTTTGCTCGAGGGGACGACCTGGGAAGCCAAGAGTTGCAGGGGGCGTTCCTGGTCGACGTCGTCAATGTCCTTCGGGAAGAGGAGAGAAAGCTGTCGGAACTGCATAAGGAAGTTTACAATTTGTAGGCTTTAACAGCAAGGCATTGTTGCGTCATGTCCTCCTGTTCCACGTGCGCCAGTCAATCCAGTCACAAGTTGGCGATAATCGAGCACGCGAGCCTGGGCCGTGCCGAATCCTTCAAGTTTCTGTAGTTGCGAGTTCAAAGAACAATCGACGTGCAACTTAACACTTGAACTGAACTTCTCAGAGTCCAGACAACCGTCTCGAGCGAAATAATCGCACGCCCACTAATGGGGCGTGGATGTAGTAAACCAACCAAAGTTTCAACAAGCGCCGCACCAAAATCCATCCTTGGCAGAGCTCCTTCACTGCCACGCCGCCATCTCCTCGTCAAGACTCGTTCAATTCTCACACAAAGTGTCATCGAAAGTTTCCATGCCACTGACATCCGCCTCAATGCATATCCTAAATGCGCCTGCTCAACACGGACACGCGCAAATTGGAGTTCTTTACCGACAGCGACACCCCGCTCTACACTATCCTGTCGCACAGGTGGGGGGATGATGAAGTCCAGTTCCACCATGTCCAGAACAGCCTGCCTTACCAAGATAAAGAAGGCTACGCCAAACTCAACGGAGCCTGCATGCAAGCGAAATCCCAGGGATTCCAATATATCTGGATCGACACGTGTTGCATTGACAAGACTAGCAGCGCTGAGCTTTCCGAGGCGATAAACTCCATGTTCCGATGGTACCAGGACTCGACCATCTGCTACGTCTATCTTGTCGATGTTGAGAACGCGTCCGACTTCCGGCAGAGCGAGTGGTTCTCTCGAGGATGGACCCTCCAGGAACTTATCGCGCCTTCCATTGTCACTTTCTTCAACAAGACATGGTCGGAAATTGGGACCAAGTCGAGCTTGTGCGACGTCATTTCCGAGATCACGCTCATCCCCGAGAACATCTTGCGCGGTGCCGTCTCCGTCGACACGGCCAGCGTAGCGCAGCGAATGTCCTGGGCCTCGAAACGACTAACCACCCGCATCGAAGACCAAGCCTACTGCCTCATGGGCCTCTTTGGCATCAACATGCCCATGCTGTACGGCGAGGGCGAGCTTGCCTTTATCCGGTTGCAAGAAGAAATCATCAAAATGTCCGACGACCACAGTATCTTTGCCTGGAGCTCCCGCCACGTCAAAACCCAAGACCTCCTCGCCCCTTCCCCCTCCGTCTTCCTCGACTCGTCACGCATCATCCCTCTCAACCCCGCCGTCATGGCCCGCGGCGGCGCCACCGGGGCCATCTCCCTTGATAACAAGGGAATCCGGCTCGAACTCGACCTCCACACCCAAGTTGGCCGTAACGGTGAGTGCCTCGCCATTCTTCCGTGTACACTACAGGGCCTACCAAACCGGAGAGTGGGCATTTGGCTCCGCCGCGAACCCGAGCAGCCGGAGGGGTACTTTCTCAAACTCCCTGGGTTTCCTCTCAGCATGAGTGACGGTTATGAAAATCGAGATTACCGCGAGTTTGAGCTGGACAGCAACCTCGTCAAGACGTCGGTGTGCATCCGGCGCCAGCGACGCGCACGGGCGGGATTGCCGCCGATTGTACGGGCGGCGCGGCGCGGAGAGAAACACATTGTCGAATTTCTACTGGATGGCGGGGCGGATCCGAATGAAGTGGATGAGGTTGGGTATGCGGATGCGTGGAAGTCGTTTGTGGCGGGGTATCATTACGGGCAGGACGAGCCGAAGTGGCCGGATGCGGGGCTATCGGGGGCAAAAGGCCCGGGGAGGGAAACGCTGCTGTTGAGTGCGATACTGCGAGGGGAGGAGGAGTTGGTTAAACTGCTGATTGCCAAGGGGGCTGACCTGTCCGTAAGGGATCGGGTGGCGCGAAGTCCTTTGATGTTAGCCATTGATGTCAAGTCCTTGACGATGACAGAGTGGTTGCTCATGCGAGGTGTCAACATTGAGGCTGTGGATGAAGACCAGAGGACACCGCTGATGGCTGCGACAGGGAAGGATTGTCTTGAGATTGTCAAGCTGTTACTTGTGCATGGGGCAGACCCGTTTGTCGAAAGATGGGAGAAAAAGGGTATAATGCGCACGCGGCAGGTGGCGCTGGATATTGCAAGGACGAGGGAGGCCTGGGCAGTAGCCAAACTGCTGGAGAGCCGGATGAAGCGGTTGCTGCAGGAGCGTGACGGACTTGTAAAAAAGACCGTTAGGGATGTGGGTAGAAATGAGTAATTTTGTTTGCCTTTTCTCAGTAAAACGTGTTGGAGTGCGGATTTGTATTGAGCTGTCCGTACTTGCTAGATGTCCAAATATCAACAACTGGTACACATGCCCATCTAGAGAAACGATGGATTCAAAACTTTGTCCTTGTAGCATCCTGGGATTAGTGTCAGATGACATTGGCTTGCAATCTTTGTAGAAGGTGATTGGAGGAAAGAAACCCCCCGCAAAAAAATCATATTGCCATTGTTGACAAGATACGATGCAAGGAACTTAAATCTTTGCTTAAAATTAAAGACAAATACTAGTACCCTGCCGTCCGTCCGGTCCGTTGCAGCATCACCAATCCATCTACCAAATCAGTTTTGCAGCATTGGGGTAAGGTGGTTATGTCCCCGCACCGTACACATACCATACCACACCACATCCCCCTTCAGTGTTCCAAAGTGTCCGCTCCGCCGTTCAGCAGTCTCGTCTCGATTTTAAGAACCAAACTCTGAGAATAAAAAGCTACAAGGTGAAGGGGACTGGACCAAGCACCTGTCGTCGGAGTTAGGGTCTCACTAGGAACGCAGTAAGAAGGTTGTTGGACGGGAAGGAAGGCACTAGAACTAGTTGACAAGCGACGAGTCACATAACTAGTATACAGGGGAGACGGCTAGGCGCGGGACTAGTTTTTTTAGCTGCTTATCATGTTAGTTTTCATTTGTGTTTTAACGGGGTACGGGGGAAGGAACATGAAGTGAGTATCCTAAATCCTACACGTGGAAATCCTAAAAATCCTTTTTTGCGGATTTAAAAGAATATGTTTATGGACAGCGATGCCCGATTGGATGTCCCATTGCCCCGAACCTCGAATCCTTTCTTGGGGGGTCCAGTCCTGTGCAGTGCTGTGCTGTACTGTGCTCCAAATCCTCCCCCATTGAGGTCTTGCAGGGTCTTTCCAGATTTTTTCCTTCCCCTGTGCCCCCTGTACGGAATTTTTTTTTTTTTTTTGCCAACTGGAACTGGACTGGGCTGGACTGGATTAACCTGTGATTGCTGGGGCTTACGGAGTAGTATACCTACCCTAGTAGGTATTCATTCTACTTGGGGACTGCGCATTGGATTGCTGGGACGAGAATTGAAACTGGACTGGGATTTGATGACTGGGATTACTGAGGCAATGTAGCATCACGTTGGTCCGGCTGCATGCGAGGGATCAGAGGGAAAAAAAAGGCGGGAAAGGAGCTGGCGGCCGCACGCATTCCTGTCTAGTCTCGGGGAATGTAACCCTATAAACTGGGTGAGTGGGTGGGTGGGTGCATGCAGGCTCGTTCCCTGCAGGAATAATGTTATCCGGGTCGCCTACCTAGCTAGGTACATAGGCAGTTAGAGAGTGGTCTTTTGATAAAACAAATGGTTGGATGAGTCAGGTTATTAGATTAAGTTACTACTAGATAGTGTACAACTCTTCAGGCCACATGTGAGTTTATGTTACCCACCCACCTTCCCCAACCCAACTCCGCTCTGGTGGTGTCAAGGAGTCCCCAGACCCAAAAACCCCGGCGAATCACACGGCACGGCTCAGCTCAGTTGGTTCGGTATCCCGTATATGTGTGTGTATGTCAATCCTACTCGCTTGGCTCAACAACTTGGAGGGCTCAAAGTCCGATGAAGGGGGGATACAAAATCCTTCTCTGGTGTCCAAGACCCTGTGTTATCGGCCTGCATCGGACGTTGTTATCTGCGCGTGTGGCATGATGCAGTCTGGCTGTGTCTTGGTAGCGAGGTAGGGTTGTCGGTAAGTGGTATATATTGGGTAGGTGCCGTGCCGTTGTTGAATTTGGCCCGTGGACTGCACTGTTAGGGTCCGTGAAAGGGTAATGATCTACCCAGAAAAGACACCAGAATAAATACATAATCACAATGGGTCAGGTCTTGGGAACCCTCCGAGCCTTTTTCATCGGGAAAAAGAGCCACACCATCCCTCCTCCCCCCAAGCCCACACCGACAGCCGAGGTAAAAGGGTCGTCGAGCGAACCCGAAACTGTCGCCATAATCGGCGGAGGCATCGGTGGTGTCATTCTCGCCATCGGGCTCATCCGTCGCGGTGTCCCCGCACACATTTACCACGGCAAGGAAGCTTTCGGGGAAATTGGTGCTGGTGTCACCGTCGGTCCCAACGCCGTCCGCGCTCTCACTCTCAACTCCCCCGATCTGGCTACCGCTTTCCACAAACATGTAACCTGCAACTCGGACCATCCCAAATCATTCCTCGCTTTTCGTCGCGGCGTCCCCTTATCTAACGACGATAAAGATGGCTGGCTATTCGACCTTAGCAGCGACGAGACGGCACCGAACTGGACCGAACTCCCCGCCCGCATGGCCGCGCACCGTGGTCGGTTTCTCGACGAAATAGTAAAACTCCTCCCGCCCGACTGCGTCTCCTTCAACAAGGCGCTCGCCAACATCGAAGAGGTTTCCTCTTCCTCTTCTGGCGGAAACAAAGTAAAACTCACCTTTTCCGACGGAACCTCGGTGATTTCCGGCATAGTGATTGGGTGTGACGGCGCACATAGTGTCGCGCGGCGATTCGTGCACGGCACCGAGTCTGTGCCGACTTTTTCCGGAGAATACGCCTACCGCGCGCTCGTGCCCGCGGATGTCTACGTCGCTAAACTCGGTCGCGAACGCGCGCTCAACGGACAGCTCTATGTTGGTGAAGGGGGGACCGTCACGACCTATCCCGTAGAACGCGGGTCTTCTATAAACATGATTGCGCTACGCCATCTACCCGAAGACAATACCAACAGCGGCTGGGAAGGAAAATCCTGGCTCGCACCCGCGACGGAAGCCGATCTCCGCGCTGATTTTGTCGGCTGGGATCCGCGACTACTGGAGCTCCTCACGGAATACGGCACGGGGAGTAAGTGGGCGGTATTCCACTACTTACACGACCTGCCGTATTTTCGCGGCCCGGTTTGTCTGCTCGGTGATAGCGCGCATGCGACAACGCCGAATATGGGTGCCGGAGCGGGACAAGCTATGGAAGATGCGTTCGTTCTAGCGGGATTACTCAGTGAGCTTCCCCCGACGGGAGGGGATGAGGTGAGGAGGGTTTTTACCGCCTATGATGCGGTGAGAAGACCGCGTGCGCAAAAAGTTGTGGAATGGAGCAGGCTGTGTGGGATGACGTATACGCTCCAGGATGAAGATGTCGGTCATGATTTTGTAAAGATGAAGACGGAGTTGAACAGGCGGTTTCGCTGGCTGTTGGATGCGGATCTGCAGGCGCACTTTGACGAGGCCAAGGCGATGTTGTGACAGACCAGCTGTTTGACGCACATTGAGTCTGCTTTTTGGGGAAATAAATTTCAAACAGTTGACCTTTTAATACCTCTCTCTTCAAGGTGCCTAGGTACCCAGGTAAGGTATGTAACTTGAACATAAAAATGCCTTCACAAAACCAGTCCCTAACTAAAATGCACCCATCAATATCCAACCCACGCTACAGCCATGCAGCACCATCGCCACCGTCCTCGTCCACGTAGTCCTTTCCAACCTTTTCACTAGAGCTGGATCCCCCGTTTTTTGAATACGTAATTGTAGCGGAACCTGGATGAAGGCTGAAGAAGTCCACGAGACCAGCAACATTGCTAATCCCACCTTCAATCCCAATCTCGTTCTCTCGTAAATCCCAGTAGGGTTGGTGACCAAAAGGTACGCATTAAAGAATGTAAGAGCAGCCTTGGGAATAACATAAGTGTACAAAGCCCCGTATCCACTCGCCGCCTGTAACGCTTTGAGCTGCCCCGGTTCATGGATGTGTAGCCAGCCGCGGAACACGGAAAGATGTTCGAAAATGCCGCCGCAGAGGCAGTAGGATGAAAGAAGCGCGTAGCTGGCGATGGAGAGGGGGAGGGTGATTGTTGTCATTGTGTACCGTAGAATGAATTCTGCACTTTTGGAGGGTGTTGTGCGGTAAAGGTTGAGGGAGGATTTTGTAGTAGAATATATGCCGAGAGTGGGGTGGTGGTGTATGTAATAGTAGAGGAGGTAGTGCGGTCTCGTAAAAGTGGAAGTAGTAGTACGGTAGTAAAGTCGAGAATGTATCAAATTTAATGAGATAGAAATGGAGAGAAATCTGGATTCACAGACAAGCTTGATGTCAACTTTTTATGTTGCCCTTTAACTCTCCGCCTGACTTGAGTTCCTCCGGGGTGGACAGTTTCGAGAGCGCAGCCTGTTGTCGGAGACTTTTCGTGCCGTCAATGTAACCCTCCGCCCCGCCAAAAACACGTGACGGTCAGCACAGATTGTTTCCCAAGATATATCTTACCTTACTGTATTAAACGACGAGAGAAAACGCGTGGACTTGCAGTAAATAAGCTACCTAGATGATTTGAACTGTAGTTAGATACCTAGGTAAAACCGGTTTTACGTTGTTAACCTACCCCAGTGTAAGGCAATAACAACCCCATACACATATCTACGGACAGCTAACCACCTTGGGCCCCGGGACCGTGTATGGCTTCCGCCCATTGTCCGGGACGCTATTAACCCAAATCTGGATCAAAACGCCGTTATCATCCTGCCGATACGCTCCCGGAATTCCCACCGTTTCCGTATCCTTCGGCTTCCATTCTCCGGTCCCTGTAACATTTAACTGCGCGCACGAAGCATAAAACTGGGCGCCCATATTCCCATACGCAGAATGTAGCGCCAACAACTCCTGCCGAAGCAAATACTGTCCTGGAGCGAGACAAGAAGGGATGGTGGCGAACGACCAGCCCTTGGAGGAAATCATGTTATCGACACCCCACTTTCCAGTCTGCGTATTGAATCCATCCTCGGCGATTTTAAACCATTTAAGTCCTGTGGAAGGGGAAGTCGCTGCGTTGGAGACAGACGCGAGGTATGTCGAGATGGGACCTTTATGGGAAGACGCAATGGGATGGTCAGGGTCATTAGGCCGTTGCGCTCCACCAATGACGTGGCCCCACCAGGCGCCGATTTTGTCTCCGGGTTTTACCGAGAGGATCTGGGGGGATTGCGTCCCGCGTGGTCCGCATGCGAGTTGCGCGTCGTTGACATTGGTGACGGGGTTGGGCTGCGAGGGGGCGCGGAGGTAGGCGAGTTGGGCATGTTCGACGCCGTTGACGGAGAGTTTCTAATCTCTGTTAGAAGTGTCGAGGAAGAAATGGAATTGGACTTGCTTGGAAGATACTGTGGGCTTGCGCCGAGACCGCAAGGGCGGAGAGCAGAAAGATGTTCATCTTGGCGTGTGAGTTGCGTGTGAGTTGCTTGTGAGTTCCAAGTGTCGTCGTTGACGAGGGAAACAAAACCAGACAATATTTTACAGTCCCCAACACAGGCTTATATATACTTGCTTCTAAATAAACTGGTCGATTTCGCGCTCTTGCTTGCTCCGTGTCCACGCCTGGGCAATATCTACCATCACCCACAACCACTTATAGGATAGGTACCAAGGTTATTAGCCTCCATGACAAGTTTCCCACGCTAAGCATTCGGCATTCCCTCACCTGCCCTTTTTTTCTCGTTCAAGCTCGGTCATCAACACGATTCGGCAGTAACTTGTATGATACCGCGACGGTGGTTGGCTGGAGCCGGCTCGGCGGAGGTGCTTCTTCCGCCCCCCTTTTTGGGGGGAAGCCTTCCCCGGATTCTTGGCACCACTTAGGGGGTTGAATTTGATGACGTACGATTTAGTACGAAGAAATGCGGCATTCTCCGCTGCTGCATTACCAAATGAGTTGATACCTAGGTACCTACGGGCTAAAGGTGGAAAAGAGTAGTTGTGAATAAGTTGCATTGTGATTGCTATGTGTAAACTTCCAGCAGAGCCAGAAAACTACCTAAGCCTCCTCGTCGACTTACCACAGAGATTTAAAAATAACGTGACAGGCGCGTGACAGAACAACTTAAGGCCCATTGTATCCTGTAATCTCAACAATCAGATTTCCGTTTCCCCACGCAGCAGCTTGCGACTCGCGCCTGATACGATTATTCTGTTGCCCCCCAGTCAATTGCTCATAAGCACAATTGTCGGCTATCCACTGTGCTCCCCTTGCGACATCGCGACACGCACTTTGGGTTGGGCCGGCTAGAGGGATGCCTCTTACCGCCGCAAACCAATGCCCACTCGTAGTCACGCAATACGTTGTTTCTCCCGTGATAGCACACGATGATGATCCAAGACGGGCGACGTAAGCAATGCAGAGGCCTGCGAGCCCTGCCGGAGTATCTGCCCAACCATCCATGGGTTTGGTACCACAATGATCGGTAAATCTCTTTTGCAATGCCGCAGTCGAATTTCCCCCAGCTTGTTTGTCGCTGAAAGCTTCCTCGGCAAGCATCTCCACAGTAAGACCGAGACTTTCGAGAGACGGCAAGCCTGGTCCGGGGGTGATACGTATATCCTTCATGTTGTCCAAAGGTTGAATCTGTCCAAGTGCGGCAGCACTAGCGTAACCGAAGAGGGTGGATAGATGGAGGAGGAGCCATGAAACACTGTAGAAGAACTTTGCCATTGTATCGAGTATATTTGACCAGGGGCGGGTGATGTGGGATGATGTACGAAACAAAAACAAGCAATTGTGTGCCAACTAACAGCGGTGGGGGAACGGGGTAAAACGATCTTGATAGAATCCAATGAGAAACTCAGCGTGAAACCTAACAAGATGGTTTTACATGGACAATCCGACCCATTCAGGAGGGCTGAAAGGGAGATATTTATATTCGTGCACACTCCCGCCTGGTCTCAGATACGAACATACTACACACACCGCCGGCCCGACCTCTACCCATCTAGATGATCCATCCAGGACGCACGTGAGTTGGCTACCTAATTACCTACGCTCGGTGAGATGGAAGTTTACTTGGCCGGCACGCCGTTTGCTCTATTCGGAAAGCACCTTCATAAGTGAACCCTGTGATACGAGGTTAATGTAGTAACCAGATGGTGAAATATTGAGTTGCTACGCGTTGTAGTATGCACCAGACCCCTGTCTGAGATGCCGGCCGGCAAGCAGAAGGGACGGTGTAACACCGGCGTGGAAACAAAATGGTTGCCTAAAGGATCTCAACTCACCACCGCCCTGTCTTTATCTAGGCCTGAGCTTTGGCAACCAACCAAGAGGGGTAATTCTCAACTGTCATTCCTAGCAGAGAGCATTGGTGTGGGCAGCAGACCTGGTCGGCGCACGTCCAAGTACCTACAATGGACCTTTTCAGTTGAGCCCCCAATGTCACGTTGCCTGTGTAACACTCTGCCTGTGTAATACTAGAGGTTGCTTTCACAGCATATAATGTGTGTTGCAGGGCCAAAAGGAGGGCATTTGGCATTGCGTCACATGCAGCGTCCTCGAAAGGGGGCTCCCTTCCCGGTTTTTGCACGCAACCAGACCACACAGCATGATGCTTCGCCGTCCACTTACACCGGTGGGTTGCTTTATTGCTTGCTCTACCTCGGGTCAGCTGTATGCTCCGCTTCTTGTTCACCCCGATGCCCGAGTAAATACTCGCCCATCCAACAGAGCGAGCCAAGTAGAAGCCCCTTTCCACCCGGCAAGTTAATGCTTGCCCTACTCCACTCCTGGAAAGATCTTGTTCCTGCTGGCTGACGAGCGAATGGAAACCCCAACTCCGCCTTCTGGCACCGGGTTGGGTGGGATGATAGCAGCCTAGGTAGGTACCTAGTTATCTGAGACGAATCTGGGGCCACGAAATCTCCTTTTCAAGACAAGGGAATTTTCCTAGGTAGAAACCAGACGAGCCACCTCAGATTACGCGTTCCGTGATACCTTGTCCCCTATAAGGTAGCTAAGTGGTGCTCGAAAGGCTATTGGCCGCCGGCACTTCCAACACCCGTTAGCTGAATCACGCCGCATGATATGGAGCTATTTTGCAGCCGGGAGACGGACCGGTCCCAAAACTTGGGCCATCTCAGCAATTATAGGCAAGGTACCTAGCCGGGACATATTTCCATGTCTGGACTCACACTTGGCTCAGGCGGATCTCATTGCGGCTCGCCCTTTTGATCAGGATAAGCGACTAATACAGACTCAGCCAGGAAAAGAAATTGTCAGGTGAGACTAGATAGAGGTAGGTATGGGAGATAGAGACCATAAAAAAGTAATTTCCTTCAGATACCTAATAGTAAGAATAGCCCACACAGTCGCCCTCAAACCCCTCTCCAAAAGCCGCCACGCAGTTTTCATCCGAGAAAATGGAATTCGCGTTTCCCAGCCACCCTTGGGGGTCCGATATATAGCACTATCACAAATTCTCATTAGTGCTTGCCGCTATAAGTAAGGTAGGGAGGCATGTACGTACTGTCATCCACAGGGTATCGCCAGGCACGTCGCTCCACGGACTATTCGGAAGCGTGCCCACCCCGAGGTATATCTCTTTGCCGAAGGCTGGCTCGCAGAGTCCGTCGACCCGGGATAGGGCTTTGGCTTTGATTGAGCAGGTGCAGATTATGACGGTGAATTTGCCGGGAGGCGCTTGGGGAATGACGACAGGACTTTTCAGCATTGCTGCATGTGGCAATTTAACCAAGAGGAGTAGGGGTGTTAAATACCTAACGAGTTGTGGAAGTGTCATGATTCAATCGCAGTTGTCTTGAATCTTTACGTGTTGGCATGGGAGACTTGATAGTCTTTGAGACCCTTTGGTCGTAGTGCTGCGTTTAAATGTTTAAATAGCCGTTCAAGCTGAGCTGAGAATATGCCGATTCCTCGCTCCGGGTTTGGGACAACCATTTTACCTAGGGTTGTTGGCTGCTACGTCTAGGTATTTAACCGGACCCTTTTCTGTATATAACATGACTTGAATCCCGACGGGATTGGGAAAGTCAATCCATAATTTGCATGTCAACTCTGAAATCTATTGATAGACGTGTGTACAGAACTAGAAGGATGATTTGACGACCCCTCAACACGTTACTCTCCTCCGTACATGAGACCTTAGCAGAATTTCTAATAGAAATCACTGGACTAGGTAGGTGCATACATAACCCCTAACTCCGCAAACAGCACACACCAAGGTTGAAGCCAACCCGGTTGCAATCGGTATGGGTAGTGCTTTTGCACCGATAGAGAGCGCCATTTCCATCGCGGACAGTGACGGGTCTGTATGTCTGTCTGTTAGCGTGGACTAAGTTGTGTTTGGGTAGATACTCACGAGGATCCGCCCTGGCCTGTCCAAAACCATGTTAGCATTCAATCCTATTACTCTGTAGCAATTGGGGGATGGAAGGGTAGAAACACACAATCGACGGAGTACCCATTGCTATAACCACCCCTGCACCACTGGTTATGATTCTGAGTAAGACCATTGGACGCCTTGATCGAGCAGTCATTGCCAATAATGGAGCCGGAGTGGAGCGTTAGACTGGCGACTCCTCCTGTGTATTGGGGGGCCTTTTTTGTCAATCAGTTAAAAGTGTCGACTGAAATGAATCGGGGGAAATCTTTTTTACCCAGCGAGCAACAACGCCTTGATGACTGTTAGCTACAATACGGTAATACAGGTTGTTGTCTCTTTTTTTCTTTTTTTCCTTGGGGACATACCGATTTCTCCGGCGCCGCAGGCAGCCATGGCCATGGGCAGGAGGGAGGCAAGAATTGCGATGGAAAAGACAGAGGTCTGCATGTTGATGGCAAGACTGGAAATCAAGATTGGGCTGACAGATTGAATAGAAAGTCTCGCGAGAGAGGCAAGGCTAGATGCTTTGTGAAGATGCTGTACCCAATGTCGAGAATATCTGTAGTTTTTATACTCCCCTTTTCCTCATACATACTCTCCTATTCCTCATTCATACTCTCTTCTGGCCCCTCGGTGCCCACTCCAGGCAGCAACTCAATATCATGCCCACGCTATCTTATCCTTTTCTATTCTACCTCACCGAGGCATAATGTCATCCATGTCCGGGTGCAACCGAGGAGTGGATAAGGCTTACGGGGTCGCGGCCTCTAAATACACTGGGAATAGTGTCAACCGATACGGGCTACCGTAGAGGACTAGCTCTGTAATTACACGAGGATTCGGCTCCATCCGGAGTTGGTAGCGAAAGTGGGAAAGCAACGCTGCGTTCAAGTGATGAGGCCGCGTGGGCCCATTGCTCCGTAAGTGCGCTAATTACCAGACCGCTATATTGCGTATAGAAGGATTCCCATCAAGCCAAAAATCAGCACCTACGCTAAGGGGCCGTTGGTTTTACCTAATCATCTTACTCAGTAAGACTCGTGACAGTGGATAGACTCGACGTGGGTGGTATATCTGTGGATATGTGGATCGATCTGTGGACCTGCCAAGATACAAGACGTAGCGTTGACACCGGGTGAGCCTTCAAACAAAGGTTAGCGAGTTGGCTGCTAGACTTCATTTCTGACTGCCAAGGTACCGAGGTGTTTATGCCGTGTAGCTGTTATGGGATTGATGGAGAAATTCAGGTAAGGTCGTTGCTCTCGGATCTGATGATGGAGGCATGCACCTTCACGTCACACCGGGTACGTTTCTGTTCTGTCAAAATGCAGTCAATATAACATAGTGCTATCTTCTCTATTTGGCATTGCACTTTTCAATGTTTCCCAATTTAGCATGCTACCTCGTGTGCACAATCTGATGAAGACCTGCCCCCCTCACTCACACGTAAACATAACAAAACTTTCCCCCTAATCCACCCAGCTGATCATGCGCTTCGTACAGCGGAATTGCCGGCGCCAACCATTTCAGATCAATCACCATCTTGGCCGGGTCTGTAACTCGATCTTGTCTTTTTCCCTTCCAGTGACCAGCATGCCCACCCTCCATTCCCGTTCCATTTACGTTGGAGTTAAAATACGGCACCGCATAAACCCTCCTCCCTGGATCCTGCATCTGCCAAATCCACCAGAGCCGATCAATCGCTCCGTGGTGGAAATAAAATGCCGGATCACCGGGGGAAACATCCGGATCGCCGCCGGGGTCGACACCATGGATAAAATGGCCTGCCGAGTGTATCTATACTCCAAAGTCAGTTCGAGGATCAACGCAGAGGCTACCCAGAGAGGGGATAGACAGATAGACTGGTGGATGGATAGATAGATAGATAGGCCGAAAATTAAACAGGGAAGAGACACGTACCCCCCAAGGAAAAGGGTCCTTTCGATCCGGCGGCGTCGCCACTAATTTATTATAAAACCCGTCAATACTCGAGGCATTCACCACCGCCAACGCATGTTTATCTGTCGCGCCGAGGACCGAGTTCCGATTGATATCCCGACGCAGACAGCGGCGGTTTAACCCCTGTCCGTTGGGCAGCGGGTTCTTGGGGATGGATGGGGAGGCACGGAGAGAGGAAGGGCCGAGGCTGACTACCATGCTACATGTATATCTCTATCAGTACCAGTGAATTATGATTATGATTGATAGGTATGTGAGGTGAGATGGGAGAGAACATACTCGGAAAATGGCCCGGATTTCACACACCCCCCTCCGCCGCCGGATTTTATAAACATGTTGGAATTGAGTCTCACCCCGGTATACGCGGGGTCCGGCTCGCCGTTTCCACCCATGCTGGATGCGTTTCCGTTGAACATGGGTGAGTTGATGGGGTCGTTGGCAAGGCGGTTGTAGTTCATGTACTGTTTGTGGGGTGTTAATGGTGACCAGTAATTGTTCGTGAAGCGGAGCAGGGTTTCTGATCTCGGCAGTTATTCTGTCGCAAAAAAGAAAAAAGAGAGAGAAGAATTAAAAGAGGAAGGAAAGGAAAAAAGAGAAGAAAAGAAAAAAAACAGGAGGAAGAAGAAAGAGAAAGAGAGCTTACAGGTTGATAACCCTTATACCCACACTCGTTACGAAGCGCCTGCTCATAAGCATAGATAAAATACCGATGTGCGGGCAGTAGGTTGAAGTTATCATGCAACTTGGGCGAGTTCCCCATGTGGTAGGCCACAAAGTCGTCGAACCGATTGAGTGCTCCTGGGAATTCATCCTTGGGTGCTCTAGATGGCAATTTCATCAGACAGTTGACAGCCCGGATGTATTCTAGTCTATCGTCCACACTCATGTCGCCCCTATCAGGTATAAGTATTGCGTAACATGACAGGTAGGAAAGACGTACCACTCCCTTCGTACGGCTGCATTCTCCAGTGTGCAGTTGTTGTTTTTGTTGGCTGTCGCTCGATGAGCCATGTAGGCTTCCACCTTTGGCATGGTGGCTTCCTCTAGTTGGTCAACCTTGTCGAGAGGATATAGTCCATTGCGTATGCTGTCGCTGTTAGGCCTGACTTGCCACTGTCATAAGAGATGACTTACACTTTAACCTTGGCCCTCCAGGATTCACCCTCGGCTGATACAGCCCCCACACCGAGGACCAAAGTCAGTAAGATGCAAGCCGAAACTGAAAGCATTTTGTCGCCTGTGTTCTTGAGCAAACTCTCGGTCGAAGAGACACCAATACTGACCCTTCTAGTGTTTGAGGACGTTCGCAACTTTTGAGGCCATCCATCCTTATCCATCCCTTCACAGACAAACCTGCCTTCATGCCGCGACACGGCTGAGCGAGTATCTACCTTTACAAGGGAACCCCCCAACCTTTCATTTCCGCGCCCAATCACGACGTGTCTCATCCGGTAAATGTCCGAACAAATTGCTGAGAGAGCTTGTTGGTAAGCCATGCACATTTCTACCGGGACGAATCAGCATCACCGGGGAACCCGGAAGAGATCCTAGCCTCAACTACATTCTTACATTCTACATTTGATAGCCAGAGACAAATGCAAGGCTATGATTCAGCGTGGCCTGATGCGTTCATGGCTGGAGATTAAAAATCATAGATAGGTATCGAAGTTGTTGTGTTGGTTTTGACATTCATCTACAGTTGCTGTTGTGAGACATTGATTACTATTCTCACAGAATAATTCCTCCCAGAATAATTTCCCCAAGGATAAACGGCGACTTTATCTAGCTCCCGATACGACATGGACTGGACACATCCATCTCCATCTCCCTCTCTCTTGATGATAACCACCCGCTTGCAATGAAAATGACATGAACATCAAATGATCTCGTAATCCCCTCCGGAAATAGTACAATGATAGTACAATAATAGTACACGTCTCCATCATTAAATCGGGCATGGTTGCATCCATGTCCTCCCCGAAATCACAACTTGTACGACCCTGCAGGTCCCGGAGGCAATGTTGCGGCGGCCGAGTTCACCGACTGCATCAACCGTACAAGTCGATCAGATTGTGTTTCGGAGCTTGGCTGTAAGAGACGGTCCTGCACCGAAGTGGTATTGTAAATGTAAGCGCCTAGCATGGAAGCAGCAGGCGCTGTGGCGCTTTGAGAAAAATGTCAGTTTCAGCCAAGGAAGGGGCGGCAGTTTAGGTTGGAAATCACCTGTTGGCGGCTGTGTTGGGGCGGTCCATTTCCGGGTTTTTTTTAGGGTGGTGTGGTGGTTTGATGGGGCGCTAGGCGCTGTGGAGAATATGCTGGTTGTGAAGATCAAGTTGAAGAATATCTGCACGTCAATTCAATCCCAGAAGAAAGTGCGTGTTTCAGTGTAGAATGTGCGTGTTTACTGTAACTGCATTTCCTGGAAAACACGTACTACTTTATACGACAACTCTCCATCTCTACGGCCTCTGATTCGCAACATGTCAGCGTCCAGAGTCGGCCTCACAATTCTCAGTTTTCAGACTTCGGTCTGAGAACTTGGAGCTGGTCCCTGGACTGTGAGATCTGGACTAGAGACTCCAGGTCTCGACGTATGGACCAATCATATGCCGCTTGGAGGGGCACGGACGATTTCGCGCGAAGGATCCCAGATGTCGACGTCTAAGCCAATGATAGGCAGGCTTGGCACGTCCGTCATCAGGGGCGCGACCCATTCCAGACGCCTTCACGGAGCCTTGTGACGGTTGGAACTTGTGTTCGCGGGGTCAATTACGTGTCTTTCTCGTGCAAAAGTTGCTTGAGGCATCAATTTCCACCTTGCACACCACCAGAAGGAAGCCAGGAGTGCAATTCACGGCATGGACGGCCAGCATCGGGATCGGGCAGGTGTGCCCTCTGCGACTTCCCGAGCCAGTCACGTTCCACAACTCAACTTCGTCATGTCTGACGATTGCGGGACACCGCAGCTTCCGCAGTTTCCCAGACAAACACCCGCCGGGATTAACCTTCCACGCTTGGATTCCAAGCGAAAGGGTCATAAAAACACACCGCGCTCGTTGCCGTTGGCACCGTCAACCGCCCACTGTCCCAGTCCTAGCCCCAGCTCTATGAAGTCACCGACATCATACTCCTTCGCCAGCGCAAGCGACCCGCGGTCGCCCCAGAGTTTTGTGTCGAGTCTCCAAACCCCAGCATCCTCCGTCACGGTCGACAGCGTGTGTCACAGCAGGGCATCCTCCATCGACAGCGCACGCACCCCCAACGGACTGCAAACTCACCACACCTTCCCGGGAGGGACTCGCCAAGAGCGACGACGGCGGGGGCTGGCGGCATCAGCCAGTGTCGACCTGACGACCCAGCATCGTCATCGCCGCATGGACACTGCCGACTTCTCCAACTGGACAAGAGATCTTCCCTTGCGACATGGCCCGAGCCCCCAACCAGTTTACGACTCGGAACATGAACTGGAGGATGATGATCTTCGCAAGTATCGAGAAGCTGATTCAACCCCGGTTGCTCGCCATGCCAGGGATTACGATGTGCAAATGGCGCAGGCCGTCGATGAGGAGGACGAGGAGGAGGAGGAGGAGTGTGAGGTTCATGCCGGCATTACCACGGTTTTGTTTCGTGGTGTTCCAGTTGTTCATGAAGAGAATATGTAAGGACTCGGGACGCTACCTCCACACCTGCAACACCAACTAACATGACTGTCACATTAGCCTTGAGGGTATGCCGGCCGATGCGGACCCATCAGCACGCACACCACGACTATCACCGACGACCCCCCGAGAGAATGACAACCGCACAGTGTGGTATGATTCAGACATCGAAATTGAAGACAGCGATGAGGACCCGGCACAGATTGCCGAGGGTCTGGCCAGATATGTCATGGAAAAGGAGTTTGGTTTGGATATGACCCGCTCCAGACCCCCTTCAGCCATTGTCGAGGCAGTGCGCGTATGCTTGGACGATATGTCCATGATCATAGTGCACCACCAAAGGATGGCCCCAGCAAGTTCCTCAGGCGTCTGCGAGGCCTCTGGCGCTGGCGCGACGGGGCCTGGGTCTCAGAATACCGGCTCATTCCGGGCGAACTCAAGCTTTTCATCAGGGCTCAAGCGACAGGCATCCAATAACCCAGATGATGAGGACGACGAGTTTAGCAGCGACAAACATACACGGGATGGCAGAACCCCGGCGTATGAAAAGTCCGGAAGCCGAAAAAGGCCGAGGCAGAACCAAACTTATCCCTGTCCGTTCCGGAAGCGAAGTCCTTTGAGATTCAACTGTCGAGACTGGGAGTTTTGCTGCAAAGCTCCGTTCCCGAACATGGCTCTTTTGAAGTAAGCCCTGCCTTCATATTCCTACCTGGCCTGACTCCGAGAGTTCCCCCTCTTGGCATTGCGCATAATACTGGCCTTAGACATAATGACTGGCCTGGTTACATGTATGGTGAAGCATCTGCTGACATACCCATAGGAGACATCTAAAAGAACGTCACGCACAGGCTCCGATGACGAGCCTCTGTCCAAGATGTCTTCGGGAGTTTCCCGGTCCGGATGACTTGTTTGCGCACCAACGTCGTCCACAGGCATGCGAAGTGAGGAGTGAAGACCCGCCAAGGCCAGAAGACCTAGCCATGAGTGCCAGGGTCAAAACCAGGCTCGAAAGTCGAGGGCCCGATAAAATCATGACCTGGGAGGAATTGTGGATTGCATTATTTCCCCATGATGAGGAAATCCCTGATCCAGGTATGCGTCGGCGTGTCTCCCGACCATTGGATTGTCAACTAACCAAATTGGCAGACTTTGAGCCCGTTGTGGAGCTCTATGAAGTCGCGGAGGAATACCACCGCAGCATCCCGGAAATGGTAGTCCAGCTGAGATCCATCCTCCTTCTTCAAACCTACAACTCGGGATGGCAGCGGCTAGCCGGCGATGAAGTCGAATCCTTCAACGAAGCCCTCGAAAACTGCCTCAAGGAATTCTTCTCCAGAGTTTCCGACAAAGCCCAGGCTGAAGTCACTAGCTCACTTCAGACCATCTCCCGCCGTGTCCCCCAACCTCTCGCTGACACTCCAAGTCCCGCCGCCCGCTCTTACACCAACACACCCCCTATGCCGAGCCCTGCCGTTGGGGCAACTCGCCGCATCCTCGCCCCTGTGCTCGCCCCCTCTCCCATGCGACGAGCAAAGATCCAACCATCTACCAGCAGCCTCAACGGCAGCGGTTCATCCGCCCCTTCAGTACGAAATTCCTCCAGCACCACCTCCGGCCGGGGATCCTTTGTGGAAAGTATTTCCAGTCTCAACAGTGTCAGGGGGCAGCTGTTTCGATCACGTTCCTCTGCAACCAGCATCGTCCCATCTCAGCTCCCGACGGCGCGTCTACCAGAGCATACAAACCTGACCCAGCCACCGCCTGCACACCTGCCTCAACAGCAGTATGACCTGCAACAGCCTTTAGTCAATGCGGTAGATGACCCCGTACGTCGTCTACGCCCCGAAAAGGACTCGGATGTGGCCATTGTACGGGACTCGGGATTTGTCGATGGGGTGGATGCTCCGCCGGTGGGGTGGGAAGGGCAGGATTTCTCGGCGATAGGGGCGGGGTTTCAGGAGGTGGATCTGGACTTGAATGCGGTGAATTTGGATGCCGTTCATCTGTCTACCGGAGGGACAGGCATCGATATTGGCGTCAGTGGGGATGATTGGATGACAGGTATGGGGATAGACATGGCCAAGGGAATGGGAGTAGTACAAGGGAAAGATCCCGTGGAGGAGTTTGTGAATGGGGAATATCTGCAGGGGAGGTGATGTGATTTTTTCATTAGAGCGACAGAATTCGGAGCTATCTTATACACAAGAAGAGATGTAATGTAAGTTTATATATGATGGACTTAGCGTATATGGCGAAGGGGATGCCGGATGGGAAGGGGAAACGGGTTGTTATATACGTTGGATACGACCGTAAGTTGGCTCCCGAAGTAAGCAGCCACAGACATCAAGGTTTTTATCGGGTTCAGATTATAAGTCAGTGGATGAAGCTATAAGCTTAACCATTAAAAAGTGACGTGCGGGATAAGTCCATGCCTATGCCCATCCCATCCCCATTGTAGCAGCTGTTAAAATGGAAGGACTGAACAGCTGCAATACATGGTGGAGAATTTGGCAGTTGTATCTTGTTTCAACAGCAGCCAGCTGCTTGCAAGGTCCGACGTTGAATGTTTTATACGTATATAGGTAGGCGGTGGCTAAAAAGAAAAGAGCCTTATCCAAAGATGGTTAGCCTACAATCAGCTCGCTTTACCCTTGGCTCACCCTTGCTCACCCCCAGCTCACCTTGACACAAAATTGTCAACTTTACGCGACTCAGGACAGGTTTTGGGCCAGATGACGCCGACCTGGCATTTCCGGCCCCCACCTGAGGGGGAAAAAACGATAGGTAGTCCCGAGTTTGCTGAAGGAGCTCGAATATGACGTGGATGTAGCACTCGTTCGGTCGGTGTGTCTGGTACAATCGATGCGAGATGCCGCCAGTGATGAGCTTGCGGTCGTGCGCCGAAAATCAGCCCCCAAAAAGCCCCCGTACTCTAAACCTTATCCCGGAGATTTGTTGCTTTGGGACCAACCGGAAATGTACCAAAAAAAAGCTCGGCAAAAACTTGGCGTCGTTTGCCCTTCATTCTGATGTCTCCTTGACAGCTCGATCAAGGCTCGGAAAAGTTTGAATCCATCTCTCGGAGTGCTCAAAGCATGCAGTCAGTACTCAACCATGAGGAGAAAGGCACGCCCTGAAGTCGCGCCACTCCAACTAGACCATCGGGCCCGACTCAAGTTTCTCAAACATTTTTGGCAAGGCTCCGAACCGAACGGGACAGCTAGTTTGGTAGATTTTCAAGCTTTTCTCTCTTTAGTTGCTACCGTATCCCCGATATGTGCACGCCCCAGCTTTGCGCAATCTGGAACACGACGGGAACGGCAACGAACAAACCCATCGCCGCTGCTGTCAAGATGCCGGTCGCGCGGAGGGCGGCCCTGAAGCCTCCCGTCTCGGCAATGGCCTCGCTGTCGGCGGCGACGACAAGTATCGTGCCCAGGAATACGCCCAGCCCGAGAAAGATCACGACGAGACCCAAAAGGGCCATGACGTGAACCCGTGAGACCTTATGCTTCCTCTGATACGTCACGTAGGTGGCCAGCCATGCGAGCAAGACGCCGAGCACAGGTAACAGCACGCCGTATATGCATCGCGCGCTTTCGGGGGTCAGCAACGGCGATTTCCACGTGGCAGAGTCACTCACTCACCTGGGACAGGATTCTGGGCCGGGCGGCAATCGGATGGTGACGCCAAAGTACAGCCACCCGGCGACTGTGTCCAAAAGCGTGGCCGTCACCACCAAGATCCTGACATTCGATGTCTGGGTGCGTTCCACCGACGAGAGCGCTGCCCAAGACTTTAACGACTCGTAGAAATCCATCCCTGCTACCGCGTTGGGATGGAGGTCTGGCTTGCCCTGCTGGGCCTTGGTCCCCGTTTGGCCGTTCTCCGTAGACAGGTGTTTTTGCGCCACCGGGCTGGCATGCTGTTGCGTTTCACCGATCCTGCGTTCCTGCTCTAGGAAGCGCCTTGCGAGAAGGCCGTCGCCTGGCAGCACATCAACTGGGTCGGGATCCTGAGCCGAACGGTTTGTCATCGCCAGCGGCTCATAGCGCTCGGGGAGACCCAGCGCAGGATGAGAAACTAAAAGGGCGAGAGCGAAGAGCTGAAAGACGGCCATGAACATGACGAGCGCCGGTCCGACCGTCGCAACCGGCGTCGCGAATCCGTTTGTCTCGTCGGGCCAGAGATACGGAGAGCGAGCCGATAAGACCAGCACTAGCAAGGAAGTGGCCGTGTAGAACACAGGTATTGCGAACAAGCCGTGGATGGCCGGGTAGCGCCACTGCCATGGCTGGCATAGCTTGAGATGGGTGTTCCGGAGGAGGGAAGAGATGGCGACATCGACGGCGGGGAACAGGCCGTTCAGCAGCGTGGCGGCGACCAAGAGGTTCTGCAGGTGGACATCTCGGTGGGTGCGTGCATTGTTAAAAAACGTGGCAAAATCGCTCCAGCTAAACAGCAAAATGCCCAGATACAGAGGAGCGCGCGCCCAGCCGCTGAAACGCCTGATTTGTCGAACCCGCTCCGAGGCCCAGAGGCCGGGATACGCGAGGGCGATACACCAGATGGCTGCTGTGGTCATTGCATACCTAATGAGGGCATGATGATGTTGAGGGAGGTGTGAGAAATTGAAACACGCGTTGCGGGGCAGCAGATGACACGGGCGGGATCTGATTGGTTGAGATTAGGCTCCCATTTCACCCCGCGAGGCCTGCTAGAGTTACTCTTCAAACACAACACACAACATGTCTCTCTGCGAGAAATGTCAATCCTTCGACATCCAGTCATTTCGGGGCATCGCCACTTCTCCCTGGAGAGGCCTTCATGCCCGGGATGTGCAAAGGTCGGCACGCGCAGGCTGTCTGTTTTGCGGCTATCTGGCCAGTGCATTCCCGGGCATGAACGGTGGATCGGAGAAGGGGACAGGCGGCTGGGTGCATCTCGGCACCACCAGGGCTGATAGCATGGGCCTCGTCCTCCTCGGTTCCCCAACAGGGACCAACATCCCTTTGGGATTGGGCATCTCCTTCCTCAAAGCTACCATTGCTTCCAACCCCCGGAAATTACTTGGGGACTTTAAAGATGTCGACAAGGCCGGAATCGCCCTTCAGTTTCGCGTCGTAGCAGATGCCCACGATGCCGCTGCGCGCTCCGGAGATGTTGTGGGAAGATACATTTTCACAGACACGAAAGCCACCAACGAATCCCTTCTCGTCCCGAGCATCCGCGCCTGGCTCGACGTGTGTTGCAGACACGGACCGTGTTCGCGGACCCTGTCCGGCCAGCAGGTCGACCAGCACAACCCGCCCTTGCCCACTCGATGCGTCTACGTCTGGACCGACCGAGACACGGTCAAATTCCGCCTCCGGGACACGGCGGGCACCCGCGGCACCTACATCACCGTCAGCCACCGCTGGCTGTCCGACGAGGACATGAACTGCACCAGGACGACCAACTTGCAATCGAGGTTGACGGGGGACTCCTTCACCCCCCTCCCGCCGCTCTTTAGGGACGTCATCACCCTCGCCGCCCGTCTCTCGATATCCCATGTCTGGATCGACGCGCTCTGCATCGTCCAGGGAGACGGCGGCGAGTGGGCCGCCGAGGCCGGGAGGATGGCTGACTACTACCAGAACTCGCTGTTCACCATCGCCTGCACCAGCGCCAATCTCGCGACTGGTCTCTTTAATAACGCTACAGCGAAAAACCCGGATAAGGGGCCCCCCTTGATCCGCTTGCCATATCGAGACCGGAAAGGAGAACAGAAAGGGAGTTTCTACCTCTGCCCCGACCGGGGCGAGGAGGAGGCCGACTACTGGGACAGCATTGCCTGCGGCGAGCTCCTCTCGCGGGGCTGGGTGTTCCAGGAGTGGGCGCTGAGCCGGCGCATCGTGTGTTGCACCGCGTCCGACGCTTTCTTTCGGTGCAAGGAATCCCCCCTCCGCACCGCGTCGGGCGTCCTCCAGCCGCGCCGCCAGTGGGCGCACATGCCCGACTTCCGCCTCCGCGACGTCTTCGCGGCCTTCCACGCGCTGCCCCGCCCCGAGATGCCGTCGGCCTGGACCGCCATCGTCGAAGCCTATTCCCGACTAAAACTCACCCGGCCGGGCCACGATCGGCTCGTCGCCCTGAGCGGCGTGGCGGATGAGTTTGGCCGAGCGCTCTCGCGGCAGGCCCGAGACGGTGAGGAAGGAGGGAGTGTCTATATCGCCGGACTCTGGTTGCCCTTCATCTTGGACGGGCTTCTGTGGGAGAAGGTCGGCGGCGAGGAGCCCCACGAGCGACTGCCGTCGATCCCCTCGTACTCGTGGGCGTCGGTATACGCGCCCGTTCAGTGGTCGTCGTCCTCCGTCTATCTCTCCGACGACGACGGAGTCGATACCGATTGCCAAGTTCTTGACGTTTTATGGGCACCGTCCCACGAAGCCGTATCCTCCCTGGACGACCCGTCCTTTGTCAACGGACCCCCTGACCATCGACCGCCGAGGGACGTGGGTGCTCGTAGCCCAGCCAGGGACCGGTTCCCCGTCCTCGCTCTCCGCACCAAGCTGCAGCCGGTGCTGCTGGGCGACCGCTTCCCGACGCAGGAGGACCGGGATCTCGCGGCGCGCCTGACCGAGCAGAAGAAGAAGGTCGGGGGATCCTGGAGAAAAGTCGCTTCGCATCTGGGTCGCAACCACGTGGCCGGGTGGGCGTCGCTCGAGCATCCCGACTTTCAGAGTGACGGGCCCCCGCGCGTCGTCTTCGCGCTGCACGTCGCGAGGCGGTTCGCGCGGTCTACGCCCGGTCTCGGATACCGGATGGGCGTCCACTCCATCTTCCACGTGCTCTTCGTGAGGAGGATCGAGGAGGGTCTTGTTGATGGCTATGAGCGCATAGGCGTGGGCGCTCTCTTTGGGAAGGAGATGGAGAGGCAGTTCGACACGGCTGTCACTAGAGAGCTTCGCTTGCTCTGATTACCTATATTTTGATGGATGACGGCGGCGGCGGTGGGGCTGAGCCGTGCGAGCACCTTCTCTACGATTTGTCGGCGCCGGTTCCGGATCGACTCCTTGGAGCAGAACAGCCGTTTCAGCGCGTTTGCGGCCTCCTCCTGATGCTACGGCGTAATGACGCTCAGCTAACTCACCCACGCTGGCACTCAGGAAGGCACCCACGAAGCCCCAAGCACAAATGCCACGGAACCTGTTGCCACGCTTAACCCCTGACATCCAAAACATTCTTGCAAAGCACACCTCACCACAACGACATGCTGATCGAGAGAGTGGACGGCACGGCTATTCGAAAAGGGCATGGGCTGGGTGCTTTTAAAGACATGGGAAGGCGATAGAAAAAGACCACGTCGGTATCAAAGCTTGGCTGGATGACTGCTACTATATAATTTTCTTTTTGTTCAAAGACGAGCTTGGCTGACTAGCCCTGCCCGCCAAGCACCGAATCCAGTGCAGATGGCCGAAATACCTTGCGCATCAACAACAAAGGAGACACGCCGTCATCGTCTACCGCGTGCACATCGGCACCCGCGTCCACCAGCTTCTGGACGACAGCCAGGCAGCCGCCCGCGGTGGCCCAGTACAGTGCCGACAGGCCTCCGACCGACCTCATGTTGACGTCGACCCAGCCGCGGTCCAGCATCAGGCCGACAATGTCTTGGCATCCCAGGTTGCAGGCCTGGAAGAAGAAGTGTATCTTGCTCCACGTGTGTGTATCTGTCCGGCACCGGTCCTGCTGCGCGTGAATGTCCACCCCGAGCTGGACGAGCGCCTCGAGCGCACGCGCGGCGTCACCGTCGAGCGCGCAGCCGAGGTAGCTGCGGGCGTCGTCATCATGACCTTTTGGGCCGCTGGGATCCATGCCCCAGCGCACCAGCTCCCGGATCGTCCCGGCCTGGTTGCCCTCGATGGCACAGTGGAGCGCGTCGCCGTACCAGTTGCGCAGGTACGGGTCGGCGCCGCGCTCGAGGAGGATGCGCACGGCGGCAACGTGGCCGTTGGACGCGGCGTGGATGATGGGGGTGGCGCCTTGGTGGGTCACGACGTTGACGTCGAAGCCGGCCTCGTCTAGGAGGAGCCGGCGCACCGTCTGGATCAGCCCGTGGCGGGCGGCGTAGTGCAGCGGGGTGAAGCTCAGCCCCTCGGCCGGGCCCCAGTATTCATAGCGGCGGCCCATGTCGAACTGCCGGACCTGGTTGGCGACGGCCATGGCGGGGCGCGAGGCGAAGAAGGCGGCCAGCTGCGCCTGCACGCGCGGGTCCCCCTCGGACGCCTTGGCGTGCCTGCCCCAGAAGCGCGTCGCGTAGCTCAGGAACGGGTACCCGTCGAGGTACGACCGGACCTGGTCTGCGGCGTCCCACGGCCCCGACGCAAAGTCGTCGAGGAGCACGTAGCGCAGGCAGTGCGAGGCCAGGAGCGCCTCGGCCCCGGGAAAGAGGCGCGCGTCGTTCTCCAGCAAGTACTCCTGGATGGAGTGGTGGGCGGTGCGCACGTTGCCGGTCCGGCCGTCGATGGCGATGAGCCCCTGGCCACACTCGAGCAGGGTGCGGGCCGAGGGGCGGTACTTGGGCGCCACGCGCGTCCGGCGCGGATCCATGGCCAGCAGGTCGCTGAGCTCGTCGACGGTGAGCGGCCGCGCGGCGTGGGCGAGGTACAGGAGCGAGCTCATGCCGATGCGACGCTGGCTAGGCGACAGGCTCTGGATCCGGGCGAGCGTCTCCTCAAACGCCTCGCTCAGGTTGTGCGAGAGCCGGGCCAGGCTATCCTCCATGTCGCCGAGCGTGGGCTCTTGAAGGATGGTGCGCAGTTGCAGGACGGGGAGGAGGAACCTGTGTATGTGTGTGTGAGTGTGTGTGTGTGTGTGTGTGTGTGTGTGTGTGTGTGTCAATAAAGAGGAATGGGGGAGAGAAGAATGCTAAAGGGAAAGAACAGAGAGGACTTACATGCCATCGGCCCCTCCCGAGAGCCTCTCGATTATTTCCTGGATAAACTCGTCATCGGCTAGCTTGTAGACACCTTTCCGGTGGAGCTCGTGGTCAATGTAAAGCTTGATATCCGAATCCCGAGCCGCGATTTTTATCGAGGTGTGATTTTTCAGCGTTGCGGGGATTTCGCTTTATTATTCCAGTTAGTTAGTTTCGCCTTTTGGTATTGTAACATGTAGGCAGGGGGTGAGAGAAACAAACTTTACATGCGGCCGGCTCGTCACCAGAACACGCACACCCCGGAGCTGGCCTAGCTGGCCCAGCGTCCGCAGGAGCGAGCCGCGGTGCTCGTCGGCGCACTCGTCCAGCGCGTCCAGCACGAGGTACGCGCGCGGCAGCTCCCCGAGCACCTCGGCCAGGAGCCGCTCGCACTCGAACGCCGACAAGGCACCACCACCCTTGGCCTGCGCCGTGTCGTACACGGCCCGCACCGTTTCCGGGAGCGAGGGGACCTGCTCGAGAACCTGCCGCAGCAGACACGATAGCACCGCATGCGACGTCTGCGCTTGTCGATCCGCGTGGCTGAGGTAAAAGAAGGCGACCGGCGTGCTCTGCGTCTGCGTCTGCGCCTGCGCCCGTGTTATTTGTGTTTGCAGATCGTCGACGATGATGGAGCTGTGTGTGCATCGAACTGTTAGGATTACTTGACAAAATGTATGTTTCTTTCTGAAATCTGGGATGATTGACACACACGAGATTCGTCTTGCCCGACCCTTGGATGCCGTGACACCAGAGCGTGTTTCCGTCTCCGTCTCCGTCTCCGTCAACGATGATGGAACTGTGTGTGTGTCTCGAACTGTCAGAATTCTTTAAATTTTCTATCAGATAGAGAGAAAAAAAACCGATTGACGCACATGACATGATTCGTCTTGTCCGAGCCCTGCTGGATGCCTTGACAAGATGAAGTCGACAAGAGCGTTGTCCTCTGCCCCCCATCCCGCCAGGCGAGATAGGTTTGTTTCTGCAGGAGCCAGTCGCCCGTGTTTCTTGTCCTCGACGCGCACAGCTCGGCGTGCTTCTGGGCGTGGCTGGTAGTGGTGGAGATCCAGGCGAGGACTTGTCTGCGGGCGCGGCGGTCCCGGTCCTGGCCGAGGGTCTCGTCCACGGCCCGCAGCGCCGCGAACTGCTCCAGCTGCGCGCCCAGCACGCGGAGCACCCCCTCGGCCGTCTGCGCGAGGACGCCAGCCCCGTCGACCGACAGCGCGAACCGCAACCAAGACGAGAAGCTGCGAAGTTCCTGAATTGTTTTCTGGTGTTCCTTTTCGGAAAACGGCCAGAGGAGGCGACGGGTTTTTGTCCCGGAAGAAGAGGAAGAAGAAAGCTTGGTAATCAGACCGCGGAGTTTCGCCTCGCAGCTCGCCGAGCAGGTGAGCAGGACCGAGGTCTGGTCGAACCGCGGCACGGAGCGGGACGCGGCGTCGGACTCGAGAAAGGCGTGCAGGTTCGCCACGTTGAAGTGCAGCGCCTCCAGCTCGGCGAGCAGCGCGCCCATCGACGCCTCCGCTAAAGACACCCCGTCGCAGTACCCCTTGCAGAGCCGGATGGCTTGCGCGATGAGCGGGAGGAGCCCCGCGATGCCGAGGCCGACCGAGAAGGGGTCCATTTGATTTTCGTTTTCTTCCAAAGTTTTGTTTTCTCCTGCGAGAGAGAGTGTGTGTGAAAGGAGCTGGGGAAAAAAGTGGAAATGAAAAAAATGGAACTAGAAACCCAATGGAAATGAGGGAGGGAACCTTCTTTGATCGACAAATCGAGGCTGTGCCAGATCATGTAGGATCGAAAGGGCACAGCCCAGTGCCCCCCCCCCCCTCGTCCGTCCCCGCGTCCGTCCCTGTGAGGCTATAATTGCATGTAATTATCCACTTCAACGTTTCCTGGGAAGAGTCTGCCTCGAAAAGGAAGAAACTCAAAGTCTCACGAGTGTCTTCAGTAACATGAGCTCAATAAGTGTGGTACGGCAGTTGGTTGGTTGGGTCTACGAACAAGAGTTCTCGGGTACAGTCTTTTACGCATGTCGACTCAAGGCATCGATAGTATTATTCTACAAGGTAGAAAAAAAATTGAAAGAAGCTATATGAGAAGTAGAAGCAAAAATAAGAAGGCCCTTTCTGCCGTGGTTTGTATTTCGTCCCCCTTTTTTTTCTTTTAATTGTTGGGAAAGATAGTGGAGGAAGTGAAAGGTTGGTCGAGTTTGGCTGGGCTTTCTACTGACCTTTGATTGCAGATTTAAACCTCACTCCCATCGGGTTAGCTCCAAGTAAAAGTTGAGTAGCATTCTATATCAACTAGGAATATTGTAGCTTTGGTCAGTCGCCCCACAAGCTAATACAGAAAAGTAGGATCGGGCGAACGTTCATTATCATTATCCTCCATCAATCAAAAAATCTGTAACGACCGGAGCTATTCTATTCTACCTACCTACCTACTTACCTGCCATTCAATCAAGTTACTACCAAAGGTAGGTAGGTAGGTGCCTAGGTAAGGAAACTAGTCCTTATCCCGCCATGCCGTTCCCGTTTGACATAGTCGCCCATTTTGACTCCTCGGATATCCATCAAGAGTAACGACTTCCCAACCTTCACTCCCGACCGTAGTCTGCGCCCAAAACACGCCCCATGGATCTCTGCGTTTTTTAATCCCCAATAACCGCTGGTAGTTGGAACCGTAAAACGATTGCTGCCAGTCTGGCTCGCCGGGGTCTCCTTCGTTCATGTAACTCCCCGCGCCGGGGGTAATGTCGCGCAGCGGTTTCAGGAAGCTATTGATGCGGGATTCTTCGTCCGTTGCTTGGCGCGCGGTGAAGGCTGTTCCTTGCGTGGTTATGAACGCAAGGTGGAGAACGGTTTCCCGCCAAGCAGGGTTAACAGCGCCGGTACGCCCCGGGGACCCGGCTACTCGCTGCGAAGGAGACATGGCGAGGCCATGTAGGATGTATTGGCCGTCTTGAACGACGTGGCGGATGGAAGCAAAAGTTCGGTTCCAAAGCGTGTCGGATTCCCAGTTGGCGCGGGGCATGAGGCGGGACCGGTAGCGGGTGCTGGAAAGGCCGTTGGAGGAGGAGGCGGGCTGGAGGGAGGTGGGTGCGTAGGGGCTGGGGATCAACTCGGTGCGGTTGAGGGAGAAGTTGAACCCGGCGCGGGCGAGGTTGTCGTACAGCGGGCCGAGGAGAGCAGCAGCACGATCGGCGGTAACGTTGGGGTAGGTGATGCGGGTGCGGAACGAGAAGGAGCCGTTGCCGAGGGGATACAAGTAGTCCCAGTCAACTCCACCGGCGTCGCCAATGTCCTTTTTGAAGCGAAAGTAGATATTGAGGGCCGTCCAGAAACGCTCAGTGTTGTTAACAAAGTTGGTAGCTTCCGAGATGGGCGAGAGTCGGGCGCGGGCATCGTTGTCACGCGGCGGGTTGCAGACAATAGACAAGGTGCCGCTGCTGAGCGTAGTGGGCGGATACGTCTTGACGATAACGGAGGTGACCACACCGTAGGTACTGCCGCCGCCGCCTCGGAGCGCATAAAAGAGATCCGAGTTGGTTTCTTCGTCAGCGATGACATATTTTCCATCAGCCGTCACCACATGCAACTCCAGCGCCTGGTCGGCACCCAAGCCGTAAAACGAGGCGAGATTTCCATGCCCACCGCTCGCAAACCAGCCGCCATTAGCACCGATGCTCCGGAATCCGCCGCCAACAATAGTCAGGTTGTTCAGGAACATGTGGTTGAAAAGCTGCCATTGCTCAAGCCCGGACCCGAAATGGGCCGCAGTCCCCGAGTAGCTCCCCTTTCGGAAGTTGCGAAGCAATTGAAACTCCTGCAGGTGGTGGGTCCAAATGCTGAGGGATCCGGCGCCGACGGAACGGCCTCCGAAATCATGTCCGGTATTCCTGGCCTTGTTAGCGACGGGGACTGGGCAATTTTGGCCCGGATCGATACACACTTAATTATGAGGCGGAGATTCTTATTCCGGGCGAAATTGACGGCGGCCTGCACATGCTTGACCGTGGTGGCGTTGACCACATACACGGGGAAGCCGCCGTGGGTGCAGTTTCCTGTCGCGTTCAGAGCGGGCAGGCAGGTGCCACCCTGGGGCCACTGTGTGAGCACGGTCAAGGGGTCGTCGATGTAGAAGTCGTTCTGCGTCGCGTTGTTGAGGAGATACGAGCACTGAGCCGTGCTGTATTCCGGCCCGCGGTAGCAGGCCGCCGCAGGGGGCGAAGGTCGGAGGAGCGATCCATCGATGGACGCGTTAAACAGACGCCATTCAAAGTCGGACGGCCAGTCTCGACTGCCCGGCCACCCCTTGCACTGCGTTTTTGGGAGTCGGCCCTCGCCCCGCGCAAAGTCAATGGCCGGAAAAGCCTTGGTGTCTTCGGCTTCGAGTTGCACCGATTCAAAGTTGAGCGCGGCTTGTGCAGCCCCCGCAATGAGGGCCAGTACAAGATGGCGCATCATATCACTGTTTGTTTTGTTAGTAGTCTAACGGTTTGTTGAAAACTAAATTGTCAAAAAATGGTGTGGTGGGTAGCTAAGTAAAAAGAGAAGCCACATGGCAGCGGCGCCTCTTGACTGCATATATATGTAGCATAATGCTACGCACCTCCGTTCAATCTTCTTTGCGGCGTAGCATTCCCATCCT
>Ga0247765_1000266_pt1 | contig 41866 bp, 38 predicted proteins | sample UWRJL106311C6_FD_179949 | JGI IMG/M metagenome (GOLD analysis project Ga0247765, IMG submission 179949) | Plant litter microbial communities from Arlington Agricultural Research Station in Wisconsin, United States - UWRJ-L106-311C-6 | ecosystem: Environmental > Terrestrial > Plant litter >... | reverse complement strand
CCCATAGAGTGTTCGTTAGATATCATGTTTCGCGTTGCGCAGGGGTCGGGGCTGTTCGGTACCGAGCCCATGCACTAGAAGCTGTGCCGCCGGCGATTTATGCCACTTGACACTGCACTTCATTGACCTACTTGAGAGGTAGGACCAAGAGATTTTTCTTTGGTTGTCCAGTTTTCACTTCAAAACCACCAAAAACCACCAGACCGCTCACAAACGGACATTCAACGGCTCACCCTCGGATGAACGCTGCTGCTGGGGGTGAATAGCAATGGCCCACACAGAATACGGGAGCATCAGTACCAGCGCCGGTTCAGTCGAAATCAGCAGCAATGGGGATGCCGCAGGTTACATAAAAGCCAGCAAGTCCCTATGGGCAAAGCTGATGCAGACGTGGATCTGTGAGCTGACTGGATTCCTAATTTCGCTTGGTTGCCTGCTCGCCACGGCTGTCCTCCTCCGCGCATACGACGGCCGGCAGATACCTAACTGGCCCGTCACGCTCAACTTTGTCCTTTCAGTTCTCGGCAACATCGGCTTCGCAAGCTCCATGTTTGGTATCCACGCCACTATTGCACAACTAAAATGGATTTGGTTCGCCAAGAGCCCGCGGTCGCTAGCGGATTTCGGCGTCTTCCAGAAGGCCCGAGGAGGGGCAGTCGGCATTTTCCAGCTACTTTATACCACGGGTGCCCAGTATGTAACGTCCTAGTGCCCCCCTCCCTTGTATTATCTCGACGCCGCTTCACAAGTTGACAATTTGGCTTACTGATGGCGGGGTTGGATGTTCCCTCTAGGTTCGTCGTCATCACAGCATCCTTTGCCCTCACATTGGGCATGCTTTGGGGACCCTTTACACAAAACCTTATTCGCTATGAGTCGGCGAATATCTCAATCGATGGTGGCCTAGCGCTGGTTGGTCGTAGTGTGGAGTATGACGGCCACGGCATGCCTAGCGACAGTAATAGTAGGTTACAGCTCTGCGGATTGCGGGGGGCATATGGCAGGCCAAGACCGAGACTTACAGGAGGGTGTGCTTCTTAGCAAACTTTATCGACCCGTTACTGGAGCTCAACATGATGCTCACGCTCGTATCAGGATCGGGCAAAGACACCAACTCGCCTCAGTTCTTCTGTAGCACTGGGAACTGCACCTGGCCACCGGTTGCCACGCTAGGTTTCTGCTCGCGGTGCAGGGATATGACTCGGCTGATCGACCTTGACTGCACCGTGTCCAGCAGTCCCACGACACCGGGCGGGCCAAATTTCACCAGGACAGATTGTAGCGCAAAGCTACCTAACGGCACCGCCGGTCTGGCAATCACGGGCAATGCGGCGTCTTTTGAGAACCTCATGAACATTACGCTTGTCGGCAAGAACGATGAGCTGCGGTACCATGCTATCCGACTGCTGCCCAAGCCGCTCCTCACCGGCGGCTTTCGACCCCCGCTTTCCAGGTCCGACTTTAGCGCCACCGAGTGCTCGCTCAGCCCGTGCGTCCTCAGCGTCAAGCCGTCTGTCGTGAACGGAAGCTATTCCGAGACGCTGCTCGATACGTTCACGGAACGGGCCCCAGCGGGATCGAGCTGGCTATTCCACCGGCTGCGACCGCCGTGGGGTCTCGACCGCGGTGTCAACCCGGCGGCGAACCTTTCCTTTGGCCTGAGCGATACGGTCGTGGTCGACTGGCAGCGGCGCGGATACCTGGCAGAGGGCGGTCCCATTGTTGGCTTTGCCGAAACATCCGACGGCCATTCGGCCATCCAGTTCTGCCTGCGCGTGTCGCCAGAGGGGGGTGCCTGCACCGACGGTGGGCTAGTGAGCTACATCTTCAACGCCAACTACACGGCCAGCGAGTGCGGCAGCGTTAATAACGACACCTTCTCATGCGCCATGGGGGGCATTGCCCGCGCCATTACCAAGACAATGCGCAATTCCGGTGTCGTCACCGGCGGCACGGGAATCGGCGGTGCCTTTATAGCCGAGGGTTACGCAGCCTCGGTAGCTACGTTTGTCCGCATTCAGTGGTACTGGCTCATGCTGCCAGCCGCCGTCTGGATCCTCGGCGTCACCACATGGTCCACCGTGGTCATCCAGACAGGCCGCTTAAGCTTGCCGGCTTGGCGCGATGACCCGCTGCCACTTTTATTTCTATATGATGGCGACGAGCCGCAAGATGATCATCATGATGCTCCACTGTATCGAAGCGTGCCCCCCTCAGATGGCGGCCAAAGAGCGTATGAGGGCGAGGTAGTGCTGGAGTCTGATGGTTATTCAAGCTGGGCATACGAAAAAGTGGCCGACGAGATTCGAGTTCAGCTGCAGAATGGTGTGGGTACCCATCAGAGTGCGATACGTCTGGTTCAAATCCCGGAGCAAGAAAAAGCCAGCAGCAACAACCAACCCAAACGGCGCCGCGGCCGCAACCGTCGCCATTAAGCCAGGTGCTCCAAGGCAGACTCGGCAAGACCGCAGTCAGCAACCGCTCCTAGGGCTCTCTCGATCCGCAGCCAAGTACGCAGCTCCGCATCACGCCTCAGAGCCAAAATGTAGTCCGAATCGCAAGCGCCATCTTCCGGCAACCGTTCTCCATCTCTCCACGCCATAGCGACGCCGCCTCCCTACTCAAAGGGTGGCCACGCATCGGCGGATTCTCGTCGCCAACAGCAGTAGCAGCAGCAGCAGCAGCCGGGGGTGCGGGCCTCTGGTTGCGCTCATCGGGAGATCAACGCACACCCGTCCTCTTCCGCCTAGCTGCTGCTCGCCCAAGACAAAAGCTAGAGCTAGAGCTGAGATAACCCGTGCGGAGCACCAGGAGGAATGCGCGGCCGAGGGCACCAAGATGGGCTCGTCTGCTTCGTGGATGGTGGACCGCCCGCCGTGACCGACGGTAGCGAGCGAGGAGGTAACGGGCACGTTTGGCGATCACATACATCTGCGCAGCTAGCGCCGTAGAAATGATCCGGCCCGAGTGGGATCAGAGGCGTCGCAACCCCCAGAAGCGTCTATTGGGCTTGTGGGAGTCAGTTATAAAACGCGACCTCGGTCGTCGTCCTCGATAGCCTCTTCAACCAAAAGTCGCTCTCGACGAGACACCTACACCCTTCAGTTAGGTCTCGGTTATGAGTAGCAAATAACATATCCGATCCAGACTCATTGGCGGTTAGAAGACTTGATCGACGCGACGACGACATCAGGTGCAGGTCCCACTCAGCCCCATCTCCGAACCACCCAGCGGCAACCCCAGGTCACTATCTAGTAGCGCCATCGCCGGCATTGTTATTGGGGCTGTACCGAGCACCTGCTTAATCGCTGTCACCGTCGCTGTGTTTGTAGTCGTCTGGCGGCGGCGCAGAGCCTTGAAAGAAAGCGAAAAGCAACGCCTCCCCCCAATCCGTCGCGGGCCCCTATGGTGTTGAGCTTTATGTTGGCCAACCTCTTCAGTTCCAGCCCCAGGAGATGTCTGCTGACCAGAAATTTCCGGGGCCAAATTATAGATGACAGAGCGGGGCCAAAAACATCAGTGGTGGCTGATGAGGTTGGAGAGAGCCTGGGACCGAAGACGTGGCTTCATCTCGTGCGGTTCTCGGCCAGGACAGAGAGATCCAGCTCGGCCAGGCACGATTCTCAAGGATTTAATGGACGCACACGATATTTTCGGCGGTGCGAACTACGAGAGTCAGGCAAACATGTCTCCAAGTTGCTGGAGGCGGCGTCGTCATCGTCGAAGCTACGGAAGGGTGATTTAGTTAGATTGCCTTGTAGCTTGAGGGCGCAAATCGGGTCGGCCGATGTCTATCGGGGGTTTTTCTGTCTTACTCCTTGATTAGCAAGTCTAGCATCTTATTCCTTTATCCTCGGCACACAACTGTCAACTCACACAGAAACCTCAGCAAACTCGCGTTATACCTCCTCAATGCCCCCGCCTCCCCTTCTGAACCAACATCATACCCAACTCACCGCATCCCCCTTTACTGATTTGGGGGGCTTACTTCAACTAGTCCACGCAGCGAGCCAAGCTTTGCAATGCCACTTGGATGCGAGGGATGACTAAAGCACCCTCCATCCATAGGCGCTCCTTATCTATGCTTCCCCGCAGGCTCGCTGTATTCGGACACGGCACAGTTTGCATTGCATATCGCGGCAGGCAAGCATGGACTCCCGCCATAAGAACCCCGGCGAGACCTCAAGAGCTCCCCGTATACTCCCGCACAACATTGCCAAGCTATTTTCAACTTGTAGCCTCTTGATCAAAAGTCCCTATCAAATCATAACCAGTTTAACACTATCACCATGTCTCCGAAAGCCTCCACCTCGGTCCCCTACTTCTCCCGGTTCATCCTCACCGTCTTCGAACCCCTCTCGACCATGTACGGGGTGTACCTGGCCTTCGCCGACCCCAACGACCTGATGCACAACCACTTCTCGCGCGGCACCATGCAGTACGAGCCACAGACGCAGGTGCTCTACGAGCAGCTCGCGGGCATGTGGACGTATCTAGCCCTCATCGAGGCGCTGGTCCTCCGCGGGTTCGACGATCTGCGTCTGTGGAAGCGCGTCTGCGTCTGCTCGCTCGTGTGCGACGTGCTATATTTCCATGCCGTGGCGGGGCCGGTAGGCGGCTGGCTGGCGTTCTGGGATCTGGCCAGGTGGACGGGATGGGATTATTTCATCAATGGGCTGCTGTTGATGTTGACTTTTGCAAGACTGTTAGTGGTTTTGGCGACGGGGGGGTTGAGGGAAAAAAGGGGAAAGGCGAGTGAAAATTATGACAATGGAAGGACTTGGGTGTTGGGTTTACCTTGCCCCACCATCAACGGATGACATTTGCCTGCTGCCAGACCCGCGCAATTGGGTCGGGGCAGTGCGTCGGGCGGGCGGCGGTTGGGCAGCTCGACAACCCTCTCTCCAAACCTTGCGATCTATATAAGCACAGACCAGTAACTGCAGCTTCTGCGAGTTCAGTGACATTGAATTGCGCATTGCTCTGCCGTAGAGCTCTTGAGGCGTTGAAAGCTCGCCATTGCTTGCTTTGGGTTACCTGAAATGTGGGAAGTATTCGGTCCATTTAGGTTGAAGATAGGCCTCATCCGGGACGAACGGAAGACTTATAAACCCTTCAATTAGTATATACACTCGAGAAATCAAATATAGCAAACCCCCATACACGGCTGGCCCTGTGCCCAGAAAGGCAATCACAACCACCATGCAGTGCAGCACCGCCCCCAAGGGGGCATAGATAATGAAATCCTCCAAGGCCTTATGCAAACGATATCCGACGACACAGAGCAAAACCAAACCCCCTGAGGCGAAAAGCGTCAACGAAGCTACGCGCCAGAGGAGAAGTTCGGCCTCGGTGTGGAGCGAGCCGTTCCACGCCAGGAGATGGATGCCGCCATACACGGTCCCACATGCCACATGCCACAACAAAGCAGCGAACTCGTCTGCTCCCGAGATGACCGTTCCGATCTTTATCCTCCGCGGCCAGTTGGAACATGTCGTTCTGAGGTAGTCATTGCGCCAACCGGGAGAGGCGCAATCGGTTTCAAGGGTTTCTTCATCCTCCTCAACGGTAAAAGTCGCATACGGGTCAGCTTGTAAGGATGTGTACTTCAGGACAGATTCCTGCGCGAGATGGTAACATCTCTGCGTCTCTCCGGAGATTTCAAGAGTGTCGGTAAAGTGCCAACCGGAGGAGGCCCGGGGCTGCCACTCGTAGATCTTGTTGCCGTCACTTCCAGCTGATCCCTCGGTATAGCGAAATCCAAAGCCTTGTTTACTCTCCCCGGCTTTCAAGGTGATGGGAGGGATGTCGGGAGCCCCTGCTTCGGTGGTGGCGGCGGCGTGATCGTTATCAACAGTGTCAATCGGCTTTGGCTCGGCGTCTAAGTCTGGCCTGGGCCATGAACACTCGAGGAGGCGTCCGCTGCGCAGATAGCCGACGGTGCTGCGCAGGTACATTGCAGCACAGAGCGACGTCGCCGACGGGTTGTTGACAAGAGGAATGAGGACAGCCTCATGGATATCTAAGGGTTTATGCCACCACGCCGCAAAGGCAAAGAAGGCGAAAAGCGCGTGGGCAAATGTGTTCAGTTCAAGCGCAGTAATTGGCAGTCCCACGGCCAGCCGGGAGAGGATCTGAAGGCAAAACCACAGCGCCTGGGTGAAGACAAGAAGCTTCGCCAACGGGCTCGCTTTGCTTTTATCGTTGATCGCATCGGTTGTGATGTTAGGTATAAGGTCGGGTCGGTGTTTGGCGAGGAAACAAATTCCGACCGAGGTCAAGGTGTATCGAGTTTGGGGCAGCGGGATCGAAGAATCACCCCCTGTGTCGAATGAAAATCCGCCCATGAGGGCTAAGTGACTGTGAGCTCGGCTCCAGGCAAAGGGAGGTGAGTCCCCGAATGTTTCTTTCATAAAGCTGTCGAGTTTCTTGCTGTGTCGCCATTCCTCGAACGCGATCCAAGCAACCTGGACGAGCGAATCCGTCAGTTCTCTCATTCAAGCAAATCTTGCCGCCGAAACTCACCACTTCAGGCGCAAATATAATGCATAAGAGCCATCTCGTCTTTACCCAAAACTGTTGGTTTGCCTTTCCAAACTCGGGGACGTTGAGATGTAGGGTGCTCCAGGCACAGAGGCCGAGTGTGATGAGACAGGACCAAAGAATGCTCCAGGTGCCACGGACGCCCGGCTCCGGCTGCCATCTCGCTGTTGCATTGGCTACGCCATCGCCCAAAATCTTAAACATTGTCTATGTAGTTCGCCTCTGATGTGTCCCTTGGCGATAGACGACGTGGTGACCATTACGGGTTCTGATTGTGACAACCGAGTGGAAGTTCAAGTGCCTCAATCGTGGCGCGCGACAAGGTTGGTCTTATCCCAAGCTTGGCGTGGCTATGCTTGCTCAAAGCAAGGTTGGTTGGAGATCAGCCGAGGGGCTGTGCCCTCGTTGCAACATCGGAGGCGGGTGAAACGGCCGTCAAGGTGCTTGATTGAAGAACATCCAGCTGGCCTGCTGCTCTGCCTCCTAAAATGGCATATCGAGGTGAGGCTGCTGTGGTGGTTTTTCGTGCCAGTTCCAGCGTTCCATTTCCATGCCGGACAAATGTCAGACAGTTAGACCGCGCAATGTGTGAGGAAGGCGGCGAAGTGGAAGAGAGCAAGTGTGCGAGTGCTACGGCCAGCGGGGAAACCTTGCGCCAGGCAGGGCTAGGTGCATTCCAGCAGCGGTTGCAAGACTTCGTGCATGCGGCTGCTGCTGCAGCGAGGGTCCCTAGTGGGGCACCTGGTTCGTGCCCCTCATGATGCCGGCATCTTCCGCTCCTGTTGTTCCTTTATAGCTAGGGAGTAACCGGCCTTTTTTCGAGAAACTATTCCCTAAGTGCCTATAATGTGTTGTGAGGATTTGAAAACGTTACATAAAAGGTAGGTTTCTGCTACTTATCTGTTTGGTGTCGCTTCTGGCTAACGATCCTTTTACCAGGCAGCGGTACTATCCAATATTTCGCGCCCGTACCAGCAACCTGCGTCATCCTCTGTCCTTCTGGGCTGATCTGGATAAACTCGCGGATGGAAAGCGGGAATTCCCGAAGTGTATCCTATCGAGTGGCAAGGAAAAGGGAAGCTTAGGTAACGTAATAAAAGTTAGGTTAATAGAAAATAATTAAGTTGGGTTATTTTATATAACCCCTTTATGATATAATTTAGTAAAGGTAAAAAGTAAATTTAATTATATTAAAATTACCAAGTGAAACTTTATGGTGTTAAGATATTAAATATATAATAACGTAATAAGAAAATGATTAGGAATTAATTTAATTTTGTCACGGTACGCTACCTGCCTGTGGTGCTAGATGTAGGCGGCGATGCCGTCTGGCTGGACGAAGAAATGAAAATTTTCATGCATTTGGTAAAGATTGGACGCCCTCAGAGTGTGCCTTCCAGCACTGCATCTTTTTCGTATGATGTGGCAGGTACCATCAAACCAAGGAGCTTGACTGGCCGCGATTGGCTGCATTCCAATCCAGTGCAGGTCTGCCAAGCGGGGCGTGGGAGCCCAAAGTCGCCGAGGCAGGAGCGGCCTTAATCAAATCATTTGGGCCCGACGAGTTTTTCCATTCTTTCCTTTTTCCATCACCTCATCATCTTTCCGATGGCCTCCGGTCCTGTCGCGCCTCCATACACCTATCCCCCGCCTTGCGACGGCAATATCCGTCTGCTCCGACTCCTGCCACACCGGGGCGGCCCTGATACCATCCGAGCTGAGCTCTTCGATTGTCCGCTGATCAGCTCTGAGGGCAGCTACCCTTACGAAGCCCTTTCGTACGTCTGGGGATCGGAAGAAAAGCCATTGTCCATCCTCCTCGACGGATACAGCTTCCCCGTCGGGGCAAACCTCTACGCAGCCCTGTCGCATCTGCGCGGCCCCTTCATCGAGCGCATCCTCTGGATCGACGCAATATGCATCGACCAGAGCAACCTCGCCGAAAAGGGCCACCAGGTCCGCCGCATGGCCGAAATCTACGCCAAGGCCAGGACCGTGATCATTTGGCTCGGCGAGCCGACTGTCGACAGCGCCCAAGCCATTCATTGGATCCAATGTGCTGCCGGCGGATCTGCCATGGAAAAATCAGCCAACCCCGAGCACGCCGTCCTTAGCTTGCTGCAGCGCCCTTGGTTTCAACGCATCTGGGTCGTCCAAGAGGTGGCCGCCGCCCGCCATATCATCGTCAAATGTGGCCTTGATGAGATTGAGGGACATGCCTTCTGTCTGGGTCTCAATCAACTGCAACTATCGTTCGAGGCCTGTCCGGATCTAGAGCGCCTTGTCCGCTCGGCTACCTACCTCATGAGGGACGCTCCGCTTCGTCCCAGGGCCAGCCACCGACTAGGGCGAAACCATGTAGGTAGGTTTTCCCTCGACATTAGACCCCTTGGTGAGCTTCTCGACATCTTTCACTCGCGTAAGGCAACGCGACTACACGACAAAGTTTATGCACTGGTTGGAATGGGCTCGGACGATCCCGTCGCCGCCGGGCTTTTGATCGACTACGCCGCCCCATGGATTGATGTCTTTCGATCTCTCGTTCAATTTCTCTTCTCCGACGGAGCCCTGGCAGACACCAATGAGGAGCGGGAGCTGGCTCTCGTAGAGACCAGAGGTCGCGTAGTCGGATTCGTCTCTTCCGTCCAGATCAACAAAATCTGGGCCGACAGGTGGGACGTCGACATCGTTTGGAATCTGAATCATGAGAAGTCCTCTATGGTACTCCCTGCGTCGGCAAAACCGATTCACCCAGGTGACACTGTCTGTATTCTCGATAGCGGCCATCTTCGGCTTACCTTTGTCAGGGTCCATGAGGATTACTGCTCCGTGATACGAATTGCCGTTCCGACCCCCGCAGACATGTTGCGCGTTCTTGCCACTGATACCCGCCCCAGGCATGAGTTTCTCCTGGCTTGGGATTGGGTCAGCACCCCAGACCCGCCGCCCAACGAAGAAGATAACCGCGGATACTTTGCGGACAGTATTCTCCCATTGTTCCCACCACATGGTGATTTCCGCGGCGGAGCGAGAATGAATGAAGGAATAAGGCAACTGAAGGTCTGGAATATTCTGCTGGCGCGCGACGGGGAACAAAGTCCAGCTGCAAAACAAAGTCTCCCAAGACTGATACAGACATGTGAGCGCTATTTCTCACCAGCGGGCCAGAGGCCGAACGACCTAGAACAAGCTGAAATGCTTCGATGCCAAATCCTGGGCTTGGGGATCAACCAAAAGCAACTACTATTTGAAGTGGCCGTCGAAGGCGGACACTTCCTCACCACCGAGTTGCTGCTGAGGCATGGACAAATCGATACTGACGCGACCGCGGAAAAGGGGATGATCCCGCTAGTGTCAGCAGCTAGCAGAGGACACACAAACATCGTGAGGCTTCTTCTGGACACCGGTAATGCCAAAGGGGAGACCGCACTGTTCCAAGCTTGCGAACGGAACCTGCCTGGGGCGGTAAGGCTCCTACTCAACACGAAGCTGGTCAACCCAAACGCCCAGGATGAGAAGGGAAGAACACCGCTGAGGATAGCATTGCGCCATGCGTGCAGGGTAGTGGCTGACATTCTCGTGGATGATGTTAGAATAGACGTTGCGGCCGCATGGGTGCAGGCCGTCCACGACGATAACCGGGCAATGGCAGAATATCTGTTGAGAACTAGCAAGGTGGATCCAAAATGCCGCACCGACAGCGGGCAAACACCACTCATGTGGGCGGCTAAAATGGGATATCCCGATATCGCTTCTAATCTGCCTTTGATGGCATACCTCGACGCCAGGGATCACAAAGGGCGAACGGCCTTGATGATTGCTGCGACATCTGGGAACCTAGACTTCACGAATTGGCTTGTAGGCAGCTTGGGCGCAGATACCGGGATCAGGGACAATGACGCCAAAAGTGCCCTTATGTTCGCTGCAATGCACGGGCGTCTAAACATTGCCCAACTGCTCGCAGTCAAGTTCCGGGCCGAGATCGACGCGAGAGACCGTGACGGGAAGACTGCGCTCATATACGCGGCGGAACACGGTCATCGTGACCTCGTTTTGCTTCTACTTAGCCTCGACGCCGATCCAACTGTCACAGACTCATGTGGAAGCACTCCCGCAACGTACGCAGCGCGCTGGAGAGAGGCGTGGAAGAGAGCCGGTCACCAAGGGGGTACAGATTTCCTTACCAAAGTCAAGGGGCATGAGCTTGTCTTTTGGGCAGCAGTGAACAAGACTCCCTATGAATATACGCTGAAAACACTCATGGGTTTTCCGCATATCGATCCCGACACCAGGGATGAAAAGGGACAGACCCCCCTCATTAGGGCAGCCGCAGCCGGAAACTTGGCTGGTATCAAACTGCTACTCGGCGGGCGCGAAGTCAACGTAAACGCCAAGGATCATCGCGGGTTTACGGCATTAATGTGGGCAATCGTTGGGGACTCGAAACTAGGAAGAATGCATGATATCGTAATAATGAGCGACGTTGTTCCGTACCTGATAGGTCTTGACGGCCTAGATCTGGAAGCGAGGAACTCGCGCGGAGAGACGGCCTTGCTGCTTGCAGTACGGCAGCAGCACTGGCGCGCTGTCAAGCGGCTTTTGAGACTGGGAAAGCGTAGGGCCGACCCGGACGCCGAGGATAACTACGGGTGGTCCCCAAGGACGTGGGCTAAGAAAGAAGGAGACGAGAAGAAGTTTATGGAGTGTTTCCGGAAGCCTCTGTCTGGCTTGTGGTGCTGTCAAATATGATGGTAAAAGGTGATTGAATTTGGGTGAAGTTTGACTGCACTGTTGGAGGGGCTAAATACTGGTGCTCTGGGCTGTGGTTACGTCATCATTATTCCACTGTGCCTTCCCTAAGTCCAACAGGCTAGACGCAACTTCTCGGGCAGTTTTTTAGTGGAAACGCGACACGTCTTTAAATCCCACTTCAAAGCAAGATCTGAATAAGCGAACTCGTATTCTCGAGCCGGAGAAAAAAGCACTTGAGCGTCGAGAAGAATTGAAAAAGGAAAGGAGACAGAAACGACACACGGGTTTATACGACGGACCTGGGCTTGCTCTGCGAGTTTGCCCGTGTACAACTACTGCGCTTATAACAACAGTCTCGAGAGGTACTTTATCTGCTCCTGTCATCGCTCTCTAGACACGGTCCAGTTTTCATCTTCTGCAATAGAGGGTGTGAGATCTGTCAGAAACACTCGAGCCGGAACCTTCTCCTTTATAGACGTTTCTGCGAGGCACTGCCTTCGGCAGATGGCAGCAGGTGCAAGCTACCTATCCGAGACTTTTAAAAAGGGCATAAAATTCCTCTGGCAGGAAACACTTTTTGATTGTGTGTTCGTTTTGAGGCTTGATGCAATAGTCATGTTTCTTCCTGATAGGTTTTTCGGCGGAAGCTTACTCGGAGATTGGAAGATCACCGCCTCAATTATGTCGTCTTCGCACCGATCCTTGATCCACTCTCCATCAGAGACACCATACACATACGCCTCCCCGACAAGGCTAAAGAACAGCTGCTTCTCCACCGACGACATGTCGTAAGATGCCAGCTACTGGGGATCGACGGAGCGCACGAGGTATGGTATTCGTGGCGAGCCTTCCAAGACGCAGATCTCGTCGCCGGGTCTCCCGAAAAAGCCCTTGTCCTTGCATCGCCGTCCAGCCCGACGTATCCTTTACGGCACGGATTGCCGCTGGCAAAGACGATTGAGTCCACAACGAGCGCCTGCAGGTGAAGACTGGGCATTCGAAGCACCTCGGGAAACGGAGTCCCTTGAATCTCGGCAGATGGTAGACTCCCGTCGCCGTTCACAGTGTACGGCTCGTCAGGGTGCAAACAGCTAATTTAATGCGGTGCGGCCTCGAGTAATCCGGTACCCAGGAAGGAAGCGGCGCCCCCTTTTGCTTTCTCTTCTCCTCTGGGAGCGGGGAGCCCGATTTGTCAAAGTCGATGCTGATCGGGGCCAGGCAGCGCATCGTCTCGATGAACCACATTGTAGCGCGGGCATAGACCTGCGACGTGGTCATCTCCTGGTCTAGTGCAGCCTGTGCATCCACCGCCGGTCGGCATCCGATCCGAACCCGACCAGGCCGTAGACCATGTCGCGCGGGTCCGTAGCGTTGGAACCCCGTCAATCCACGACACCCCAATGGCGGAGACGGCTGCGCCCCGCATCGATCTCGACCGCGCCCTTCTCCGCCTCGGCCAAGAACGCCGCCTTGAACTCGTCCAACTCCTCCCGGCTCCATCTCACCGGCGCCTTCTCCATCTCGGGCCGGAACGCGTCAAACAGCCCTCCTAAGCTCGCCAGGCCGATGCCAAACTCAGCCTCCCGCATCATCTCTACTCGCCCGCCGTCCGCGTCCATGTCCCCGAAGCCCGCCTCCCGCATCGTCTTCTCCAGAAACGCGGCGTCGAACCAGCACGGCGCAATCGGCAAGCGGAACGGTTCCTCTCCCGGGCTCGGCGAAGACGAGGATCCCAATGTTGGTGACCGAGTGCGTGAAGGTGTCGGACGCAAAGACGAGCGCCTCGGCGGGCATGACGGCGCAGCTGAGGTTCGGGAGGGAGGGCAGGAGGCTGGAGGCGAGGGCGATCAATTTGCCGAGATGTCGACGACGTGCATGGGCATGGTGGCGGGCGGGTCGAGCTTGAGGAGCTCAGAGGTTACGATGCCAGGACCGGCGGCGTTGTCGAGGAAGCGGGACGTGGCCGTGAGGGGCGGGACGAGGGAGAGGATGTGTTGCGGCCAGGCGACGGGTCACGCCGCCCGTGGATTGCTCGTACCTAGCCGCCCAGGTGTTGAAGGTTGAGACATTCATTTTGGTGCGCTATAATATACGGTAGGCGTGGTTAGCTGTTGGTTGATTTAAATTGATGGCTAGACTAGGTTGAGAGAGTAAAAAAGGTCAGTAATCGCGGGGTTTTACCTGGTCTATGGAATGTGTGAGGGTGGGCAGCCATGACGCATGATGCCCAAATCCGGACAGTTATGAGCGAGATTTCTTGGATGGTACATGTTCGTTTTTGAGGATTACATTTAGACGTATAGATAGGACCTCTCAGTGCTCGGCTACAAGCCGCATTGAACCAATGTCTACTTTACAACTATGACGCGCATCAAATCAAAGTTTTTAATTTCCTGGTGGTGATAGTTTTGTCTTGGAAAGCAATCCTCTTCTAATTCCTCACATGACACCAACCCGTAAAAGCCTCGATCTGATCCTCGGCCCGCAACGTGGTGCTAGCACCGCTCCTAATCTTGGTCATGTTCTTCCTCCCGACCAGCTGCTGCACCTTTTCTCCGCCCAGCTCGACCGTCTGTCTGATTTCGTAGAGGTAGGCTGCAGCTCGTAAAAAACGGACTCGTCAGCTCTTTTTGTTGCGGAGAAACAAACGGTGGAGAAAAAACATAGTCTCGGGAGGATAGTACTCCCCCAGCAACGCGCACGAAAATGAGGTATCGTTGCACGGCGTGTGCACGTGTCCGCGGCCGTCGGGGGACCACTCGTCGGCGCAGTAGACGATGGGCCCCGCCGTACCCGCCGCCGACCAGTACTGAGACCAGGTGTGCTGGTGTAGCGGTTACACACCTGATGGGGCCCACGTCTCGTATAGCTCCAAGTCCCAGTGGCCGTAGTCGCTTGTCAATGGGCTATCATGAAGGGTTGAGGAAACGAAGCGCGAGGTTGGAGAGTACGGTGGCGAGGCGGGAGATATGCATGCTTGTATCTTTTTGGTCTCGCCCGATCGATCAATTTATGGCCCATGATAAGGGTCAGGTGTTTTATATCTTTCGTGTTGGTGGCGGTGGCTTATTCTCTGCTAGCGAGATCTCCTACACACAACCACCCCTTTTAGCCGCCAGAGAACCGGCCACGAACCATGTAACGTTTTTGCCCTACTATCCACGGTTGCATCTAGGGAGCAGAGACCCCCAGATGACCTGAAAAGGTGGATTGGCAATATCGACGTGTTCAGCTCACCATGAAAGAGTTCACACGCCGTGATTGTGTTATACACAGCTGGCCGCGTCATGGCGCCCTCGACAAAGAGCTTTCAATATAGTCTACCTCGTCTATCCCAGTTCCATCTAACTAATCCACCCTCTAATGACACCAAGCAACCACTAAAACGCTCTGCGACACGAAATAAAATTCCAAGTCCCACCACACGCCTACACAGTAGGCGGTCCGGCCTGCTGCAGGGGCGACATGGTGAAAGACGGCGAGGCCGAAACGACCGCCGAGCCGATAAGGGCGGTGATGGCGGCAGAGTACTTCATTTTGGCCTTTGCAGAGTTAACATATCCCCACTGCATGCCAACAGAGAACCAGCATGCAAGCATGTCAAAGTGGTTCTGCGGCAAAGGTGAGTTAGGTTACGAGCTGATTGTATTAATTCGTCCTTGTTGATGGGGAAATAAGAGCAGAGCGATTCTGTCCTTGGCACGTTTGGTTTCGCCAAGTTCAGTACCGAAAGCACAAATTTGCAGAGATAATTGTTGGCTCTCTCTCTCTCTCTCTCTCTCTCTCTCTACCAATTGTCTCTAGCGTTAGCTCCGGGTGGTTTAGATCCGCTTGATTTGGTTGATAGATATGGAGGAGTTCCCGGGAATAGGGCTATCGCCGACCCCAGTTGCGCAGCGGCATCATGCGGCATCCATCATGCGGCATCATTTGTAATTTGTAAGCACCATTCACTCGGGATCGACACCTGTTCGGCGTGAGTCCCGCCGACAACAGCGTATTAGCACTGCTTAGGAACAGCGACATCTGTGGCATGTAAGTGAGATGGCCCAAACGCTGTGTGTTCCTTCTCCTTGAGGATTTCCAACCATGTTAGTTTGAAACAATGGCCCGGCTCGTCTGGCTCATCACCGGGTGCTCCTCAGGCTTTGGCTAGGCCTTTGTCTCGGAAATCCTCTCCCGCGGCGACCTCGTCATCGCCACTAGCCGCAACGTCGACAAGATCGGGCATCTGCGCCACCAGCCTGGCGTCAGCGTGCTCCCGCTCGACGTGGCCGACCCCGGCGACATCCTCGACCAGAAAATCGCAGGTGTCATCGACATGCACGGCCGAATCGACGTCTTGGTCAACAAGGCGGGATATATTGTCACTGGCTCGCTCGAGGACGTGACAGAGAGCCATCTCGTGGCGCAGTTTAACACAAACGTCTTTGGGCCTCTCGGGCTCGCCCGTGCCGTGCTCCCGCATCGAGGCAGAAGATGGGAGGCAGCCGGGGGATGTCGCCAAGGGGGTAAAGGTGATTGTCGACTTGGTGCGGGGAGAGGGGGTGGCTGTAGGTAGGGAGGTGCCATTTCGGATACCGCTGGGGTCTGATTGCCTAGAGACAGTTAGGGAGACTTGTGAGGGGACGTTGGGGGCGTTGGGGGAGTGGGACGAGGTTATTCCGAGTACGGACCTCCAAGAATATAAAAGACCAACTTACAGTTGGGCAGAGTACTCAGGGAGCTCGCACAAAGCCCAAGAGTACATGATTCCGAAAACAGAGAATGAAAGGATAGTTTGCTGGCCGGGATCCAATGACGTCCCTTGTTTGTTGATCCGTGATGTCACCCAGTGCCCAAGTGGCGATAAAACGTTCTCTATCCAACGTCGTAATCTTTCTCGATACTACGGCACTTCACTCCACCATATTCCTATTAAAAATTCTATATAAAAATATATTTTTTTGTAAAATTTCCTTATCTCGTACAAGAGTACCTAAGCCATATCGATCATATATCTAAGTCTACTAGCAAAAAAAAAAAAAAATTGTCTTGGGTCCGTTACTTAGCCCCTACTCCCGCCCAGAACTCACCCACGAAATCCTCAATGTCCTGCCACAGAACCTCAGGCTGCTCCAGCGCAGCAAAGTGTCCACCCTATCCGTATCTGCTATTAATATTCATCCAATCATACCAAACTCTACGAGGAAAGTTGAAAACGTACCTTCTCATGCTTGTTATACCACGCCACCTTCCCAGTCTTGTCAATCCACGCCTTGGGCGGGTTTGATATCTCCTTCCTGAACCACGAATACCCCATCGGTACTCTCACGTCCCGCCACCCACTCGTCAGGTCGCTTAGCAACCCCTTGACGGCGATTCGATGATGATACATGGACGTCGGATAGCAGCGCGAGAACCAGTACAGCGAGACGTTGGTCAGCAGCAACTCGCGATGCTCTGTGTTGGTGCAAGGGTCGAAGACGGCGCTGTCGGTCCAGGAAATCATCTTCTCGCCGATCCAGGCGAGCATGCTGACGGGGTTGCTGCCGATGATGAAGCCTGCCGTCGAGGGGCGTGTCCCGTCCAGCTCGATGAAGGCCGTGCCGCGGGCAAGGAACGACTGCGTTTGTGAGAGGGAGGCGATTTCGTCGGGCGTGTAGACGCCTGCACGTCTGGAGCCATTCCATCGTTTTAGAATCACTGCTCGGTCAAGGAATGATAGGGAAAAAAAAAAAAACCACCCTTACATGTCAGCCTCAATATCTGTATCTTTTGGCGGCGGAATCCCCAGCATGTTCACATGCACAAGCCGACAGGACGCATCCAGCTTAGACACAACCGGCGCGGTGGCGCCGCCAAGGTCGCCTCCCTGGACGACATAGCCGTTGCCGAAGCCGAGGGTATGCATCAGCTTGGCTACGAGGCCGGCATTGTCCACGTGGGTGAAATCGCGATGGAGCGGGGGAGGGGAGGAGAAGCCGTAGCCGATGAAATGCGGGACGACCATGTGGTACGGCAGCTCGGCGGGGGTACGGTGCTGCGAGCGGACGTGCTGTAGGAGAGGCAAGAACTCAACGACGGAGCCCGGCCAGCCGTGGAGTAGCAGGATGGGGATGGCCGAAGGGTTGCTGGAGAAGAGCGCAAGGAAGTGGATTACGTAGGTATCATGGTCGCCATCATCTCCGTTCGCCGTCATGGTAATCTTGAACTGGGGGAATGCATTCAGGGCTGACTCCCATTTGCGCCAGGAGTAATCGGTCTGCCAGTGGGAGACGAGGTCGACGAGCGCATCGCGTGGGATGCCAAAGTAGCCGTTGTTGTGCGAATTCTCAAAGTTCGGGGATGCTATGTGGGAGAGCTGGAGCAGCGTCTTGAGATCCTTGACGTCGGAGTCAGGAACGGAGATGGAAAAAGAGGTGAGGTTTGCGGACGGGTCGACCAGGTGCGGCGGGGTGCTAAAGGGGAGGGACTCGGATGCCATTGTGACCCTCTTGCACTGATGCAAATAAGACTTTCTCCTGGTTTAAAAAAGGTCCGGCGTAGTGTGCTTTTCTCAGACGGACTGTGCTGGGGAAGGACACTTTTACATCTGTTGGCATGTTGGCTGTGTTGAAGCTAGGAGATGTTGATTGCATCACGTCATCTCGCCCGAAGCTCGGCGGAGTGGTCGGAGTCCTGAGCGATGCCGCTCCGCCCGACCACGCGGGCAAGAATAAAGTCAAAATCAGAAGAACACGCCGGAATCTCCGGATAGCAACTTTGGTCGAGGCACAAAAATGGGCCATGCGGCTATGTAAGGTACCTTACGCTAGGGCCAACTTACCTTACCTATAGTTCACCCTAGATCAAGACAGCTCAGGGTCATGCATAAACAGGAAAATGCCCTAGGGCAACTTCGGTGTAAAATGTAGTCCTCTCGTTCAGGAAAATACGGTCAAGATCCAAGTAGAATCCTTGCGGCCAGGTCTTGACAACTCAGAGTCCCCCCCCTGCTCTTTCGCGTTGACAGTTTCCCGGAACAGCTGCTGCTGTAAGAGCAGAGATATCATATGGGTGTAGATGTAGGATGTAGATTTTAATACCAGATTCGAGGCTGCTTTGGCTAGTTTTAAGGAATTATCCCCTTACTGAGGAGCCAGCTGACCCGGGGTAAGCTCGGCCTGGGTCGATTTTAGGGGGGTGAACTGGCTGTTTCGTGCGACGAATCTAGGTGCACAAAATTTCCTTTTTCGTGCTGCGCACACGTGTCGTCGCTCACCCCGGTTCAGGGTCGACTCAGGGCCGGCTCAGGATCGGCTCAGTCTCGCTCAGTCTGGCTCACCCTCTGAACCATTTCTGGAAGTCTTTGCCGCAGCATCCACAACCACTTCAACTCTAACCGAGCGACCCCAGAATTGGTCCCATACATAGAAATGGCTATTCTGGTCCCCGTGAAAGCGAATGGTTCCGCTTTGACTTAGCTTTTATCTCGACATCTCGCACCTACCTACAGTTAACTGCATGCACTCTTCTGTTATGGTATACCTTTGAACTTTTCACTATCCTCTACAAAGCTCAAAGGTATGGAGTGCTAAAAAGGAGGGTACGATGTACCGCGTGGATCGTGCCGTGGCTGGCAGTTGTGGCGATCGTACTGGCGATCAGCTACGATCAGCTACGATCTGGCGATTTAGTTCATATATGTAGCTAAACAAAAGACGGCCTGCTTTGCCAGATCAACCATCTTTCTTTCTTTCTGATCGCTCTGGCAGTGATCATAGCAGTGGTGCAACGTTTCTGACAGACTTTAAAAACAGTAACGTGCGTGATAAGCGAGCGGATCATCTAAGCGAGTGGATTAAATTTCTTATATAACGCGACCTTCTATCTGCAACTCTACTTTTCTTCTACCATATAATATGTCTTTGCCTTTAATGGAAGCCAAATTGGTTATTGCCCTTGAGGCTTGTAAAAATGACTCTAAACTAAGTCTTTAAGCTGCATCCAAAATCTATATAGTGCCTTATACTACCCTTTACCGCTGATATTTTGGTACGCCTTTACGATGCGATACTCCAGCCAATTCGCGTAAACTTACGGATTTGGAAGAGAAAACGATTATTTAATATATACTTGAGCTATACGTACGTGTATTTTATCCCCGGCTTTTATACGTAGAAGATATAGTTAATTAATTACTATACGAACGTAATGCGTTTCCTGTTGGTATATAATGGGCTTACAATTTTATTAAGCGTTAATTGGAACTTTAAATGCGTTTTACGCGTAAATATAATTATTAAAGGGCCAAATGCGAAGATCCGAAGATTATTCGCGAGTGGTTTACCCTTGTATATAACGTTAAGGTTAAATACGGTATCTTTGATAACGATTCGTATAATTTTGACGAGATTGGCTTTATAATGGGTATTATTATCGCTATTATGGTAGTTACTACTTTAGATAGCCGCAGTAGCAGGGTTAAATAGGCCCAGCTTGGCAATTGAGAATAGGTAATAGTTATCTAAGGGGTAAATACTTTAGGTTAGGTTATCCCGTTATTTATTATCCTGGTTGGGTGATATTACTTTGTTAATTGGTATTAAGAGTATAATTTCCTAATTGCTTAGTATATTGTAATAATTGATAATAGTTAGATTATTAATAAGAAAGGTATGGATTAGATTTAATATTTTGATTTTTATATAATATTTCGTATAAAGGGTATATATTAGCTATTAATTCTTGACGGCTACGATAGCTACTACTCTAAGGAATTTGAAAATTATTGTAAGAAGTATAATATTATTACATTTTATATGCCTCCTTATTCCTCGTATTTACTTTAACTATTAGATATTAGTTGTTTTTTACCGTTAAAAAAGGCGTATAGTTGCTAAATTAAGTAGTTAATGCGGATAAATATTATATATATTAGTAAGTTGGAATTTCTTTATGCGTTTAGAAAGGCGTTTTTTGCTTTAATTACAAAAAATAACATCTAGGGGGGGTTTACTGGAGCCGGCTTTGTATTGTACGATTCAGAGAGGGTAATATCCAAGCTAAATATATTTATTCGAATTTTAATACCCCTAGCCTTAAGCCTAACTATAGTATTACCTTGGGTTTCCCAAACGCTATATAACCCTTGAGAGGCTACCTTATAATTAATATTTATTAAAAATCGAATTTCCAACTATTAAGGTAGCTTTTTAATACTTATATTAACTACTATAGACTGATTGGCTAAAGGTATAATGGCGGTTATGTACGAGGTGGCTCTTCTCCGTATAGAGGTCTTGGCATTACGTAAGGCTAATGAGGGCCTTAGTAAGCGACGGAGAGTTAAAAAAATACGTGTACGGTTTGGAGGATTACTTACTGTATAAGAGGCACAGGATTTACTGGATCAGAAGGCTGTGGGTGAGTAGCTGGTTTAGGAAGGATGTTGAAATGGTGGTGGTGCAGGGGGGTTTCGTACGAAGATTTAGTGTTGTGGTGTATGCGGCAAGCCTGGCTATAATGTACGTACGTGTAAGGAAGCTGTAGAATTGTCTGATTCATCTGTTTCTGATTTAATTATAGAAGTTTCCTAGTATTGTGGTTGTGTAGTTGAGGATAGTTGTGGTAGGGTGATGGAAATTGATCTACTTGCTTAGATGATCCGCTCGCTTATTACGTACGTTAAGCCAGGAAATGATAAGCTGAACAGTTTAAGCAAATGGTAAGTGGAGAAAACGGTAAGCTAGAAAACGGCAAGCTACCTTAAACGAATAAACGGTAAGTTATATAAGTTGGTACATTCCCAAATAAAAAGCTCTGTGGTACAGCTAATTTCCCTTTGCCAATCCGCAGTACCGATAATAAAACTGCTTTGGAGTATCTTTCGACTACTCACGATCTTCATGATTACTCTACTCCCCGTTGCCGCCATTACACTTAAGTCTACTGTGTGCGCACCTCCTCTCGCCTTACACAGCTTTGAACTCTATCCTCGGGTTCGGGTTACGAAGGTCGTCACAGGTACTTAATACCCAACACTCCGCGTAATTAATAGCCTCGTTTATTCACTGCTTATATTTGATATAAACCTCTCTATCTCTTTTTCATTTAGGTTCTGGGCAAGGGAACCTCACCGATTCGGTTGCTCAGGGAAAAATCAAGGGAAGTTCAGGACGAATCAGCCACAGCTCACCTTAGCTCACCCCGGGTCAATATTACGGGCGAAGAAGAAAATTTCGTCTGCCCAGATTCGTCACAGAAACTTCCTTATTGGTACCTCGCAGACTTCACACTGCCCACCCTGTAATTGGCCCTGGCTTTGGCCCGTTATACACCAAGTATCTTACGAGCTCAACTAGATTTAGACAAATGGGATATTCCATTCTTCCAACCACTCGTCTCCTCCTGTTCAAGTTTGCCTTCACTTTTCCGACACTCTAACTAGCCAATATCCACCAAACAACCTCCTCCTTGATGTTTCTCATTTTCACTGCATCACAAGGCTCTCGCTTCTCCTCTGATTCAGCGAGCATAATGGGTCAAACTTCAAGCCTGAAGATTATCCGATAAGCGGGCTTGTGGACTGGTGGTATGATTCTCGCTTCGGGTCTACACCCCCTACCTCACACAGGTATGTTTCGGGTTTAATCCCCGACAAAGCTGTTTTTGCTATCGTTCAGCCTTCTCATCTCGAGATTGTGGAGATGGCCCATTCTTTTGGGGTAGTTGCTCAACCATCCTTAGCCAGAGCTCTCCCCTGGAATGGTGATAGTGGGATGTCTGTTCTAAGTACGTCGGCAAGAGAGGAGAAGAAACTGCCTGGGGTGGTAATTCGACACTCGTACCGACGGTAGGCGCGTGAGTCAGAGATGGAGAACCAGGACGTGGAGGACGGACATAGTTAGCGATGTATTGGACCGCGATAGGCAGACCATAAGAGCTGGCTTGCTGCTGAAAAGGGGGGGTGATTGGTCCAGAGGCTTGTTCATAAAAGTGGGACCGTGCCACCGCCTTAGGCAACCATCAGGCAGCTCTAGAGGTCGCGACCCCCAAACCGGACGACCCACTTTCCGGACATTGCGATCTGCAAACCCAAAAGACAACCACTATATTTCTTTTCATCACCACACCCAGGTTTTTAGCCCAAATCCCACCAAATTTGTAATGGATCTAATACGTAAGCAGAATATTCAATCTGCGATTAATATAGTTTAAAATGGCGTAATGTTACGCTATACCGCTTAAGAGTTCAATATACCGCGGTTAATATTAAGTAACCGCCTCCGCGGGGTAACTAATAGGCCAGCGGGCCAAATAGAAGCCAAAAAACTATCACCAGTTCAGGAAAGATTCTTAATCGATTAGGCTCTTAACGAGGAAATTATAGGGCGCGCTTTAATTAAGGCCCAGATCATAAGGATAGCTTAAAAAGTATTAAGGCAAAGCGGTGATTTTACCCCCCTTGGCTATTATTAGGTTAACCGCTTTCTTAAGTACTATAAATGTATAAAAATTAAGAAAAGCATATTACTGGAAAAATCAAAAACGCGCGGTTTTACCAAGGCTACGTATAAAGATTTTTATAACTGTTTAGACTTTTAGTTACGGTTTAAATGTATCCTCTCCCGGAATATTATTAATATAGACGAATATAGTATATAGGAGGTCGAAATAGCTATAGGGATTATTATAAGCGATTCTCTTACCAATTGTTCCCTTATTACGTCTCTAAACCGTACTCCCTGGGTTTTTGTAATTGAAGCTGTTACCGTTAAGGGATGTAGATTAACGCTCGTAATTGTCTTTATGGGGGCTTTATTATAAGGCTAATAGTATTTACGCTAAGTTAAAGATTAAGAAGATATTTGTAATTAATAATATAATTACTTTATTACGGGTTAAAGTAATTTAAGAATAGTTATTAGGTAGTTTAAAGAAATTTATTTACTAGAAATAAAGCCAAAATACCTAATAGAATAGTATTTATTAATTTTTGATAAGGTAAGTAATTATAATACGGAAGAGTTTATATAGATTTGCTATAATAATTGTATTTAACTACTCTTTTTACCTACTTATATATCCTATAAAACCCAGCCTCTTAATTATAACGTTTTCAGCCCTCTTAAGAACTATTTCTAATAAAATACTAAGGCCTTGGCTTACTGTTGTAATTTGGTACTAGTTAATAAATAAAGGTTTCTTTTATATTATAAAAATACCTTACGCTGGGGTTATAACGTTCCCAATATATGTAATAGTTTTAGAAAAACCGGAATATAGTTATTTAACCTATTTATAATACTAAATAACCGTAAGGCACTTATTGAAAATACCCCCTCCCCTAGATTACGTACCCTTACGCTAAAAATAGCTCCTACGGCTAAATTATAGCTTATAAAGACCCTGAAAAAGGCTTAAGATATTCGTCTGGTTGTAAATAGCCTTAAAAGGAAGGTATTACCTAATTATTATACGGTTAAATACTTATTAAATAAGGTTAAGAAAGCTTTAAATCTAGCTAATTTAGAGAAGGTTAGTTTAAAAGCCGAAATTAACTATTTGGAAGAGGATTTTTGGGTAACTAGGCCTTATATATAAAAGAGGGTTAGAAAGGCGCCCAACGATAAGTTTACTAGAATAGAAGATATCGTATAGGCCGAGGAGGCTAGTCGGGAACCCCAACCCGCCAGAGGAGGGTGACCTAACAAGAAGCCATACTAGCAGTTGAACAGGCTTAAGAGGAAATTATTTATAGGTTGGATCGGTTTCGGGGGGCTCAGGAGATGCTGTAGACCTTTTTTTGTATACAAATTACTAAGAAATACGAGGAATGCTGCATTTGTTGTCCTCCTTGGTAGTGTGCGGGGAATGTCCGGAAAGTGGGTCGTCTGGTTTGGGAGTCGCGACCTCTAATTAGGCAGTTTAATGGGTTACTCAGTTGACATTAAAATTGCAGTGATAATTTTTTTTTTCAACCAAGCAGAGCAATTGAATTCATAGATATTCTCAACACGGCGAGAACTTTAATAAGGCTACACCTACGCGTAAAGCATTGAGAAACATGGAGGGTGTAGCGAGCCGAGCTGAATTAAAACCGTCGGTTCAGCTACCAAGGGTTGCAATTCGCCACTAACGTGCCAGAGGCCAAAAGAAGTTAGAACCCCCTCAGTGGAAGACGGCGGAGCCGAGCCGAAGACTCGGAGTGGCCTTCGATTCTGCGTGCAACGATTTGGCGTGCAACGATTTGATTTGAGTTAGATTTGGTTAGTGTGGAGTGTTGGCTGGGAGTAAGCCCACATGCCTTGCTCAATTGCCGCTAGGGCCGTTCTCTGACCTGTGCTGAAAAAAAGAAAAGCTTCGTAAGATGTCAAAAACACTGCACACTGGAATTCATGGAATAAAAGGGGTTGCAACTGCTTGATTCAAATGCTTGTTCGGCTTTCTGGCTTTGCCGGAGAGCCTCTATTATAGTACTGCGTGGTGGCAACAGTAATGACAAACAGTAGCCCTGGCCAACTGAACTGACTAAGTCGTCAGTTCAGCTCCCCTGGTGTGAGTCGGTGGGGCCTGGGCCCCACTACTCCTGGGTTTTTCCCAGCCAGCCCCTCTTCTCGCGCAACCTTCTTTCCTTCCACAAATTTTCAGCACTGCAATACATCGCTAGTTTTGCTCAGATTGCGCGCCTCATACCTGGGCTTGATTCAGCTTAGCGTGCCACACCTCTTTTCTGACATAAGACAGCACTCTCCTCCCCGGAATTTTTCAAACTTCATTCGCGAAAATGTCAATTCCGACACGGCAGTTCCGATGGGAGGAGGACGAAGACCCTATTACGCCTGACGCAATCTTCTCTCCACCTTACAGTTACGGCCCTAGAAAGGACTGGGAAGGTCGTGGCCAGGACGAGTTCAGACTGGACGACATCGCCTGGGCAACGCCTGAGCGGCTCGCTGACCGCATCAAATCGGGCGACCTTGCGCCGAGCCAGAAGCCGCCAGCCAAAAAGTGGCTGCTCGCGCAGCTACATCTATATGGCATTCACCACAAAAAACTCGATCGAGTCGCCGACCTCAAGGCAGTTTTGGTCAAGGCTTGGAAGGACGGAAAGGTGAGAGACATGGCGAATGCAGTTTTTGCAACGTTACCTAACACGGACATTAGTGCATTGACCTCGCGCCGCCCATTGCTGCTGTGCGGGACCGTCTGCAGAACGAGTACAATGAAGCATTTGAACGCCTTGAAGACCGCCTCTTCAAAGACATTGGCGACAATCCTTCCAGAGAGGTTTTCTGTGATGAACGCCGCTTTGTAGCCAAGTATTTTCAAGATGCTAGGGGACGCCCGGATAGAAGCAAGACCCCAGACGCGCTCTGTTTTACCTTGTGTTCATCATGGGGGGACTACGACAAACATCTTAAGCAGGCTGTTGAAGCAGTTCCGGGCCTAGCCATTTATCTGACGCAGGACAAAGTCCTAGTCGGCTGGGAGGACACTATTCAGCGCGGTATTGAGAATGAGTTCTCAAGACTTGAGGATCATCACAAAACCCAGAGGACTCCCTGGACCCTGAGCTCACAGGCAAGCTATCAGAGCGAACAAGCAAACCTCAACCTGGACCTGTTCTTGAGAAAGACCCTCCGCATCGACAAAAACGGCAAGATGCTTACCGAGGGCAAGAGACCGTCAACTCCTATTCTTTTGGCCGAATGGGACCTGCACGACAAAAATCTCCCAGACAAAATTATTTCCAAGGCGCCGGATCTCCTGGTAGAAAAGCATGAGTCCATCACGGTTATTGGATGGGACGCCAATAATATCAAGGCTGAGGTCGAACGATTGAAGAAGGCCAGCAAAGGCATGGCCAATCGAGAGAAACTCGAAAAAGAACAAGCGGGAGCTAGAGAGGAAGCCGAAAGGAAGGCGAGATGGGACCGCCGATGCAAACCCCACCACGATCTTGTTGCTCGACAACAACAGCCGCCCAATCCATGGAACATCCAACACCTCGTCGGGTCGTACATTGTGCATTGGCACGGCGAGGAACCCAAGAACTATGGAGACCTGAATGACCCATATTCGGACGTTGATGTGATGCGAATCAATATCTTCCCATGCGAGAGTTCGGACGGGGTGATCGCCTCGTTCTGGTTCGGGATGTTCGAGGGCGTCATGTTACTTGCCAAATCGAGGCGAAAGCTTGAGCGGCTCAGAAATGCACAGCCCAAAGGATTGCTCAGCGACAAGGACTTAGACTCGAACGCGTCTGATGAGGGTTCTAAAGACAACGGAACCGATGACAAGCATAACAAGCCAGGTCTTATCAGGACAGGGTCTGGGGCACTCTACGGTTCAAGGAACGCAATTTTTTTTGGGGACCAAAAAATGGAGAGCAAACCCGTGACTACTACACCTGCCGAGGATAATAAAGTCAAGGTCAAGAAAGAGCCAGTAACCGGCCAGAAACGAGCGATCGGAGACATATCTGACCCCTGGGGCGTCAAAGCTGCCAGATTCAAGCGAGAACTGATGGGAAGCACAAAAACGTTGGCGAAACCCGAGCAACGCGAGAAACCCAGGGAAGAATCCAACCCTAACCGCATCTACTTTCAGTTTGTGGCCAACCAGGTCGACGGCTATCCCGAAGTTGACGATGAAAATGAGAATCTTGGCCACCTAGACTTTGATGAGACGCGCCTGGCTGCCAAGGGCCAGTTCATCTGGCCATGCTTTTGGGGCAAGGACAGACCTCAGTCCATCTCCATCTTCAAGGTGGCCGAGAAGCCGAACCATGAGCATCAGCCGAATGAATGGTATATGTACGATGGTAGACGTTGGGGAGGTTGGTGAGTTTTGGGAATGTGGTGAAGGGAAGAAGAAAAGCAAACAGGGGGTGGGGGGTGGTCCCAGTTTTGGGCCAGTGTGTCCCAAAACCTGGGGCCCCGCGAAAAGTTGCCATACACACCGTAGAGTACTACCTACTTGTTTAAAACCATGTTTAGCGATTTCTCTGATTATTTCCTGGGCAGCACCTGAGGAAGGTGGTACTGGGATACATGAGGACAACTTTAGGGTAAAATAATGGGGTTTGCTCCGGAGACCCCCGATAAATCTCCCGCGACCCCCCTCCCCACATAAAACCCACAGTTGCCAGCTGCATTGAAATTACCGGATTTCCCATACAAAACAGCCCGTTTCCAACGCAAGCGAGAGGCGCCCACCCACATCGCTGGGCTACCATACTCCACATGCCAGAACAGGGCGGTCTTACGCAGGCCGAAAAGCAGAAAAAATAGTTGAGCAAAAAGACTGGGCTGCGATTGATCTATCTAAGAAAACAGCTGCGTTGAAGCTGCGTTGACGCTGCGAATTGGCTGTGTTGAAGCTATATCTACCGAAAAGAAAGAAAAACGACTACGTTGAAGCTGCAAAATCGACCGTATTAAAGCTATATCCATCTTATCTGCCGTAACTGACCACCCTAGTCGTCGCCATCCACCTCAATATAATTACGCGTAGTATCCTGATGATCCAGTTCTTTAAGGGAAGGGCCTAGTTCAAATTGGGAATAGTTGCGCCTCGCTTGGGCCGAGATATTCGAGTTGAGGGATCTTGAGCCTTGTGGACTACGTGTTAGTTGCATACAGTCAGCGCTGGATTTCTCTTAAACTGGTTGTAATCGCTGCGCGTGCGCGGCCTGAGGGCGATGGAACGTTTAATTGAAGCTATCGCGAAGCGATACTACGGTACCAACTGAAGCGAGGTGGTGGAACCGGGGTTGTGGAAGCGAGGTGGTGGAAGCGACCCAAGCGCTGACAGGGCTAGACACAACAGCCTTGAAATTTCAAGATTTTACATACAAAAACGGGGGGTCGACTGTGCACAGCCGTCTGGCACTGTCAACGGGTGGGGAGGGGGGTCGCGGGAGATTTATCGGGGGTCTCCGGAGCAAACCCCAAAATAACACTCGTTGCCACCGCTTTGGCCACGCCTTGCCTCCCCTGGATCCTTGGCACACTTTGGCAGAGGCCGCTGTCTGCAGCCTGGTAGAGGGAGAGCTCCTCCAGATGCGTCATGCTACTTAAGCATCTGAGCTGCAACCCGCATTTAGGAAAAGTTTGACCCTTCCTTGTACTACCCGTGGCCTCCTCACATTATTTAATATGTGCAGCGGCGAGTTAGGGTCGTGCTCGGGGAGCCTGTCCTTTTGGTTGGGCAACCCTAATTCGATGGCTCTCTGGGACTCCACCAGTAGCAGTTCTTGCGGCTTCTGCAGCTGAAGAAATGACTCTTAAGCGGATTATACATGTCACCTGGCGAGTAGTTGCTCCCCCATGTGTTTGGTAAAGCCGAAGCAGATGTTGCCGGTGGCATCTCGATGCAGATGGCTCATCAGCTCCGTGATGCAGAATCGAAACATGGCGTTGAGACGCGCTTTGGCCGGGCCCAGCAAGATCAAGATCGCGTGAAGCTTGTCGATGTGGTGCAGCGTCGCTAGGATGTCCTCCTGGTTGAGGATGCCGTACGCGATCCCGCGCGTGTCGCCGATTCCCGGTGTGTCCATCAAGCGGAGCATCATCTCATCACCAAGAGGGATCCGGTAGACGACCGTCCTTTGCGTTGCCGATTCACCTTTGCAGCTATGTAATTGTTGCATGTTAGTCAACAAGCCCTCATCCTCCCCTTGGCTCACTTACCTAGGATTCTCGTCCTCGCTCTTCCCAACCTCGATAAAAGCACTCTTGGATCTTCCCGCCTCCCTCACCCCCCTCGTCTCATTCCTGGTAAGGAAATAAAAAGGGCACGGCATATTCGGGCCTCTTAGCCTGCATGGTCTCTCACAGGGTGTTGTACTTGGGGTAGTTAATAAAAATGCGTTGATCCAGGTCGACTTTCCCACACCTGTCTCGCCCAGGACGAGCACGTTGATCACCTGTACCGTTAAGTTGTGGAGGTTCTTCAGCTCGCCAGCAGTAGAAACGGCTCTGGCTTAGTCATGGCCCCCTTCTGCTCATGCTGCTTGCACCGGAAGCGATAGCTGTCGCAAGGGAACCGGCCGCAACGACAGTAGAGGAAGGTCCGGACCTACGATTTCAAAAGCCGGGCTCTGCCGTCTGTGGTGGTGTATGAGCATGCCGTCCCAACGAACAGTACAACGTTGAATACTCACCCATCCTCAACACCTTGGTTGCGTTCCTCTTTAGGTTCTTCTACATAGCCTTTTGGGGGTTGACCCTCAACTTGGCGCTCGCCCTCGTTCGAATTCATGGTCGTAGTATCGGGTGACCAAGCATGAAATTGGCGCGTCTCTCGGCCACGATGGGATGGGTGCAAATTTAGTGGAGGGCACGGAGAATACAGCTCCAATTTTGTCAGCCCTTGGCCACTAGAAATACGTGTAAAGGCGGTCAGCAGAGATAGTTAAACTTCCCCCGTCGCCACATTAATTGATACCTTCTCGTAGCATTTGCCGGCGCTTAAGCAGTCAGAGCATGGTGGGGTCACTTCCTATTCGTCAACCCAGGAGAGAAATATGCGTGTCGTGGTCGCCTGCTCGGACGCCTGCTGGGTTACATTTGCAAAACATCAGACGATGAATCTGTTCCCACACCCCTCCCAAACTAAGGAAAACAGTAGAGGGAAGTAAAAAGAAAGACAAGAGAACCCTAAAAATAATAACAGCTAGAGATCAGCCGATAAGGTAAACTGCGGCAAGCCAGCACAGGCTACCTCTAAAGAGCTTCTATGTATTAGTTTGCTGATAAAGAGCGAATTTCTCACTGACACCTGAAATCGGCGCGTAAACCCAACCCCCCCCCCCCCCCCCCTTTTTTTTTTCCAACGGTTGTTCCCAGTCGGCAAATAAGCTGGAGGTCTATGATCGTATAAAGCCACATCAGCTGAGGCTGCAGGGCCTACACGACGCCCACCAAGGCTGCCTTTGGTATCTGGAGATTCAGCTACGACAATTCAACAACCGAGAATGAATGGAGCAGCGACCTTTGCGACGCTTTGCCGTGCTTGTCGGGATCAACTGCTACTTCGACAAGCCGTTTAGAGGCTGTGTGCGCGATGTTCACGCAATCCGCTAACATCTCGAGAGCCGGTCCATAGCTTTCCATATTGATTTGATGGTAGCCAGCAAGCCGGCAGACGCGGAAGCACGCTACCCGCCCGAGCACGCGTGACGGTGGCCGGGATAAGTAGTAGCCCGCCTCGAGGCCATCACCAGCGAGGCGCAGCCGGGCGATTTCGTCTACATTACGCGTCATTTACTTTTATCGAGAGGAAACTTTAGCCGGGGGTGACTGAAAAGGGGCCTTTAAGGCTGTGATGCAGAGGCGAATGGGATTACCTTAGCTCAGGAATGAATCAGGGGAAGCTCAGGACAAATCAGCCACAGCTCACCCCAGCTCAGGATAACGGGCGAAAAAGGAAATTTCGTGTGCCCAGATTCGTCGCAGGAAACCAGGCTGTTTTGTACAACGAATCTGGGTACACCAAATTTCCTTTCTCGTTCCTCGCTCACGTGACCTTGCTCACCCCGGCTCAGTGCCGGCTTAGGATTTGCTCAGGCTTGCTCACCCTAGTGTAACAGCCATTTCGGAAGGCTGCCATGCAGGATGCACAATTACTTCAGTTCTAGCCGAACAAACCTGGAATTGGTCCCCGTTTTTCGAAAACGAATGGTTCCGCCTTTACCTAGCCTTTGCCCTCGAAATCTCGCACCTATACCTAACTGCATACTTACACTGACTTTGGGTGGCGCCTTTGCCCTCTTCCCCTTCACATCCACACCTCTCTCCAAATAATAGGGTATCGGTTGAGGCTGTTCAAGGACCAAGGTACCCAGGTACCTACCTCCTTTTCAGGGCACACCACTTGCAGACCGCTCATCCTAACCCTAACCCCAGGGACTGCTTCCGGGCCGTCTCGGTGGCCAGTTCCATCGCAAGTGACTCACCTGCCACGCCAGCTGAGGGGCCTGAGATTCAGCGGGGGTGATGTGGTGAATTTATTCTTTTATCTTGCTGGACGCAGGTTATTAAAGTCATCTAAGGCTCGACTGCACAACACCAGTCCGTCGACGCTCCTGACCGGCACCACGATGGAGATAACTATTGAGGCAGCCGTTGCAATCCTTGCACTCATCACCGGACTTCCATCAGCAATTGCAATCCTTTGGGGGTGCATTCGGAATCGTCAGACGTTTCGACGAGGGGAAGGTACCGACTACTCCGAACATGGCCGTCGTCCTTTGCCGTGTAATCCGACGTACCTGCTGACGATTGTGTCTGTCCAGCGGCAACCTTTGAACTTCGGCCAACCACACCCATCCCAGCATAATGCGCCGGCACTCATAACGACTTCCGGCAACCGCCTCCCTGTTGACTGCTGGGCGCTTCTGTTGAAATTTATCTAGATGATGGGCGGCCTCGCCGAATGATGCGGGCTCTCGATGGTCTGGACTATCCCGCATGTGTAACGTAATAGTATATACGCATTTTTGAATACAGTTGGCTTTGTTCGCGTCCTTTCAATTTTTCTTTCCTGCATGTTGTAAGGTGCTTGGCTGCCGAGGCAATTGCTAGGTTGGAGTTTGATAAGTAAAAGGTGGATCACTGAGTAACAAACCGAGAATAGGGGCTTGACATCACACCTCATAATAGCCTCCTCGCTGAATTTTGGCCATCATCGAATCACCTTGCACATGCTGGTTGCGCCATTAAAGTTGGTGTGCAGTGTAATTGGAATCCCTCTCCGTCTTCCCCCTCCCCGTCCCCGCCTCTAACAAAACCCTCATTACAGTGAGTTGGCAATATTCTGGATATCTATAATCACCAAGGTTCAATTTTTAGAGACTAAAATCGCTCTGAAAGGGGACGTTATGTCAACCCTGGTAAAGTTTCCACCCGTAGTCAGCGATTTCAGCTTTGGAGCTCAATGCTTCTCTTTTTTGGACCGCACCCTTCATTGGCTGTCAGGTCTTCGCGTAAGATGGCCCCTTCAAGAGGGACGGCTCGTGCGATGTCAAAGTCCCATATCGCACGCAGAGAGAGGTTGTTCACGTGGACAGAAAAAGCCAGTCTGGGCCTGCAATCAGCAGCTCTTCCATCCTAATGGCGATCCGAAACCCATCAGAAGATTTCCACACCCTTGATTGACCGAATTAGCTAGTATGGGAATGTTGTGCAGCAAAAGGAATACTCTTCTACATACTCTTTACCAATGCTCTTATGTACGACAGGGGAACATTTCTATCTGGGTCGATCTGAGCGACAAATCCCCCAGATTACGCTCCGAGTCACCAGAAGGTCTGCATAACGCCACCCAGATCAGTGCCCCCCCCCAGAGCGCCGCCATCTGAGCCCTGTATCCGGGCAAAAGAATGCGCCTTGATTCTAGGCCACTTAGCTCAAGTTGCGCCACAACATGCTGAACTGGTTTAACCCTAGCCGAGCGGCCCGGAATTGGTCCCATTTATGCTTCTTTAAGTATTCTACGAAAGAGCCCATATCTCGGCCCAAAGGCCCCGAACTTGGGTTCCCAGAATATACCAGTTATTGTGCGTACGGGAACTCCCGTGCGGGGAGAGTTCAGGAGAAAACTAATTATTCATTACTTTCACAAAAGAGAGTGCTTCCGCGGGATCGGCCCCCTGTGGCTGGGAGGCTACTTCGAACGACACCAGTATATGTCCTGAGATGGGACATGATATAATAGCCGAGAGCATTCCAGTATCTGATGTGATGTCTCAGAATATACCAACCTCTAATTTAACATCCCACAATATACTAGTATATGTCTGGGATGGCACTAAATGTCTCTATATCAAGTGCTGTCCCAGTTTTTGGAGCCATGATACTCTATACCATGTTATATATTAAACTAGGATGACATATACCATCCCGAACTATGTATTATTATATAACAGACGGTCCTAATTTTGGGCTATACTTTCCCTCTTACCAGAATTTGGGCTAACTCAGAGAAGAAACGGATCTAGGCCTTTGGTCCAGATCGGTTGCAAGAAAGCCCTCCCTGTTTCGATTGGACGATAACTAATCCACGACGCGGGAGTCATGATGGCCGAGCACGCAGACTTTTCCCCGGGCTTCTAGGCTTCTGTTTATTCGAGCAGCTAGTCGGTGGGGACAAAGTGTTTGTTGCTGCCGTGCTTGTTTCCCTTCGGTTACCTACTTCCATCTTTGTTAACTCTGTATCGGTAAACTTGACGATAACTTGGGAGTAGCGACAGCGGCCTGGTCCTCATCCGATGCATCATCCAGTCCTGCCCCCGCCCCTCCTCGGCAATTCCCTTGGCCTCCGAACACGTTTATCCAACCCGGGCCGAACTTGTACAGTACGCCGCCACCTCAGTCCCGCCGCCTCACGTACAATTACGGTGGTCCGCCGATGCACCCAGCGTACTCGCCTAACCTGGAATCTAGCGTGGGCCATGACTGGCAGAGTCCTCTTCTACTAGCACAGCACGGAGGTCCTCCGACCCAGCGAGTGCACGCGCCTGATAGGCTGTTCCCTGACGCACCTGGCCGTCAGAGCCCATTAACCTTGTGCGCAGCACGCTCACCAACCCTTGGACGGGGGTGCATACACCCAACATGGCCCTCCCTCGCCTAGCTCGTCCTTCGCCGTGCTGATACGCGTGGTCAATTACTCGGACTCGGAGCGCTCCTCATCCCCTGAGCCCACCTCGGCAAGCTGGACCCCGACCCGGGGGCTTTCGGTCGGCGTGTGGCAGAACAGGAGTACGACGAGTAACGCTCCCTCACGGCCACGACGAGCAATGGAAACCGGCCGGCTCCAGAAGCTAGTGCCCACATCGGAGAGTAGTGGAAGTAAACTTCAACCGGCGGCACGACTACATGCCCTGCCAACATGGTGCCCCGAGTGGTACACCAAAAATCCGGACGCCGCCTCGAACGAATATTCGTACCTTTGCGCCAACTGCGCCATATTGACTTGATCGCCCTTTTCCACCAGCAAAGAAACCGGCGTTATGCCAAAGGCTCGCGGCTACATTATGTTGGGACGGCTGCAAGCAATCCTCGCAAATTTCAAGCGCTGCGGTTTCTGCCGTTTTGTCCTCGGCATGGTAAGCTGGGATGGCACTGCCGACTTGGCTCTAGAGACGGAAGAGGAGCATGTATCACGGTCCGCAGGGAAAAGATCTATCTCTGCCCGGTTCGTTTCAAGACGAGGTACAACAACCCAGCGCTGTACAATACATCTGCTCGGGGGAAAGAAGTGGCCAAGGCGACAGCGGCGGCGGTTGGCCAGAGCGGAACAGCGATGGTGACACGCCCGCGCAACAGTATGGAGAGGCAGGCCGGGCGGGGCTGTTTCGTACGCCTCCGCAACCCAGTGTATTTTTCCACATATTCCCATCGTCCTCCTAGCCCTTGATATGCAACTGCAAGAATCATCTAGAGAGGGCGTTGAGCGCTGCAGTGGCGAGCACGGGGGGATTAGTCGCGCCTCTACTTTATGTGGGAGATGGTGAGCACGCCGCTTTAGAAGGGGGATCCGTTGGGGGGCTTCTGGATATGTGCGAGCTTTTTCTGGTTGGGGCGGGGGGTGGTTGGAAAGGCGGTGGCGGGTCTAATCTTCGTCGTCTGGGAGGCAGCGTGGCGTGGGAAAAGGGTTTGGTGGTACAGGTGGTGATGGAGATGATAGGGTTTCCGGGATATACTGTTGCGTATAGTCCGAGGGTGGTAGCGCTTAAGCTGAAGGCTGGGTTGGATTTGGCGGTGTTAAATGTCAGGATAATGGCCACTTTTCCATGGCGCTTGGGAGTAAGGCTACCACGATAAGCTGTCAAGGCTTACATTGCGTGCGGGAAAATAACCAAATTAACTGTGGAAAGCACAATACCGAAATGCGCCTTACGGCTAATAATGGTAGAAAAGCCTGCTTACATTCACCGGATTACGCGCCACGCCAGACCTACAGTGTGGGGTTAGTCTTCCATCGATTGCACGAATTTGTGACAGAAAATCGGGCCAGCTTAATGCAAAGAGTTGCCGATGACTGTCATCATCGAGCTTTCGAGGCCTTTCACAGGAGCGGAGCGCTAGCCGGGATGAAGACTCAAAATGTTGTTGACTGAGTCCAGTGGATGCGGAGTTGGGATTGGATATCGTGCAACCATTATTAACGGTAACGGTTATTCATTCAACCGTCAAAATACTAGATACCTTAGCCATGAGGAGCTGAAACCTGCATATTATGTTGAAATCGTTGGGACGGCTCGTCTCGTGCTTCCTTGGTTGCCGGAAGCGGTAATATAGGCTGCGGAATACGCACACCGGGTTCAAGAATGAGGAACACGGCAAGCATAACGGTAGGGCACTTTTCTTATATTACCGCGGCTTGTGTCGCTCAATTGACTCGATGGCTCTCTAGATAAACTAAGCGTCAACGCCCTCCACAAACTGAAACGCCCAATCTCGATAATCCAGGATTTCGGTTTTCTTCGCCATGGTTCTCATAAGCCTAGCGTGGGCTGTCACTCTGTTCACAGGCTTGGCGGCTTCTCAACAGATTGGGAATAGGACCCCCGAGAACCACCCCAGGTTCGCGACGTATAAATGTACAAAGACGGGCGGTTGTGTGGTGCAAAACACGTCCATCGTCCTCGACCCGGAATGGCGCGTGGTGAGTGCCGTTAACAGTCCTACCGCTGTCTGCAAGCAACCAGGGTATAGCAAACTAGACAAGGGCCTATGCCCGGATTCTCTGACCTGCGCTCGGAACTGCGCTCTGGAAGGCGTCAACTATACAGTAATGGGCGTGCGCAGCGACGGAGGCAACTCGCTCACGCTGAACATGTATGTCAACGGCCTCGGCGTCAGTCCTCGGGTTTACCTACTTGACGCCAGTGGCAACAACTACGAGGACTTAAAACTTGCCAATGCCGAGATCGCGTTTGACGTCGACGTGTCCAAGCTGCCGTGCGGCATGAACGGGGCGCTGTATCTCTCGGAAATGGACATGACCGGCGGGCGGAGCGACTTGAACCCGGCAGGAGCGAGTCGAGGAACCGGGTACTGTGACGCCCAATGCCCAACCGGTTACACTTGGATAAACGGCGTGGTAACGTTCCTCTCTCTTTCCCGCTAGGGGGGAAGGGGGAGGCATGCGATAGTGACCAATCAGCCGCTGACATGAATATGTGCCAGGCAAATCTCAACTCCAGCGGCGCGTGTTGTAGCGAGATGGATCTCTGGGAAGCGAACAGTGTCTCTACAAAATACACACCACATAGCTGCACCAAGCCCGGACTCTACACCTGCTCGGGGGCGGAATGCGGCGCTGGAGACTCTGGCATATGCGGCCACACAGGGTGCGGTTTCAACACGTACGTGCAAGGTCACAAGCGGTTTTACGCCAAAGGCGGAGTCATTGACACACAGAAACCCTTCACCGTGGTGACTCAATTCCTCACTGTCGACAATTCGTCCACGGGAGAACTGACGGAAATCCGGTGGCTATACGTTCAAAATAGCAACATCATTCCAAACCCACCGGCCGTATCGGGCAAAGGCGATTCATTGACTGACAGCTTTTGTGAACCCTTCACGGCATTCCAGAGCCACGGTGGAATGAAGACTATGGGACAGGCGCTCGCACGCGGAATGGTATTAGTATTCGCCATTTGGAACCAGCCTGATGGGTTCATGGCCTGGCTGGATGGAGGCGATAATGGGCCGTGCAACGCCACAGAGGGTGATCCAAAGAACATAGTGAATACCATGCCCGATACATCCGTCACATTTTCCAATATCAAGTGGGGAGACATCGGGACCACTTTTGGGTCAAGCTGAGCTAGGGCACCCTCAGGAAGGCTTGGCTTGCGAAAAGCACGGGTAAGCCTAAATCTTGGCACCTGGAATAGGTTGATCTAGTCTGGGACCCAGTTTTTCTACAGTGGTCATGATTAGGGTGGTCACGTGCAGCCATTCTATTGGCCCATCTGCCCCTATTGGCCCATGGAAGATGGTTTAGATGGTCTGGATGGTGATAGTCTTGGATGGTGGTTTAAATACCTATTTTCACAGCCAGGGTGATCTGCGTTGGTGGGTGATTAAGAACTTTACGCGTACGCCTTGAACGAATTAAAAATTCTATCATTATCAATAACCAAAAAAAAAAAAAAAAACCAGCCAAGAGCAACTTTTCTTAACAGCGAATGGAAAAAATACTCTAGATTTTCAAAATTTTAGCTGATCTAGCCCAACGGTAGCCAATAAGAAGCCTCTCTGGGCTCCAAAAAGTAGGCTAATACTATCCAATACCCAAGCCTACTCTGGACTCAAAGTTACTTACCTTATAAGGAGAGTAGGCTTGTTTCTTAGCAGCTTAGTTGGCTTGCTTGGGTTAATTGGGCTTAAGTACGTTAGCTTAATTAGAGCGCTGGGGTAAGTAAGGGTAAGCCGAGGGTGAGCCGAGGGTAGAGCGAGCCTGATTTTCCGCTAACCTTCCTTAGATGCAGCTTTTTTTTTTTTTTAAAGAGACCGACTACCTAAGTAGGTAGGTACTTGTTTTGCCCATATTACCGTATCGTCACCTCCTCAAGCCTGTCCTCCCAAAATCCCTCGCCACGCATCACGCCATGCACCAACACCGGCCCAACCAATGAAAACACCTTTTTCTCTTCTTGATCCCTTAAAAGTACCGGTGACCTCACGCCCGGTACCAGATACACCTTATCGCCATCTCGCATCTCCAAAGGCCCGGACCCAGCAAACCCGTTGGGCATGACAAACAAACACCTCCTCTCGTGCGCTAACCTGTTTGCCACGTTGACGACATAATGGAGAACAGCGGGGAGACGGTTTAGCTCGTCCATGATCTTGTCTGTCCAAATATTTACCGAGTCAACAGCAGCATGATCTGTCTCTTGAATTCCCACCTGGGAATCTTGTTCACGAAAAAACTCCGCTATTGCTCCGCCGTAGTGTTTGTTGGTGATTTCCAAAAACCGACAGTGGGTGGTAAACTCATCGCGCGCCTCGGTAAAGTCATAGGGCGCTGCCCAGGCTGCGCGTTTCACCGTCACCTCTTTTAGCCTGTGGACTTTACTCCGAGTGGTTTTCCATTTCTTGTACTTCATTGCTCGAGCCGGAGGGAATTTCCCTAGGAGGACGGCGAAGGTATAGCTGGCTCTGTGATGATACGGATAGACATTCCCGGTTTGGTTTTGGTTTTGTTGTTTGGGAAAAGCGACGTGTATCCACATGATGAGCTGACGGAGGGCAGAGCGTACTAGCTCACTCTGGTTTTGGCTTTCCTTTACGGTAATAGTGGTAAAATGGAAAGTTCGGCCCCCTGTCCCAAAGAATTGAGCTTGCACAATCATATCTCTGCCGGAAATGATCGGCGGCCGAAAAGGCCTCGATGAAGCAGCGTAGACGTCATGCGCCTCATCTCGATAGCGGTTCACCAGCCAGGTATTAGACTCGGGTGCATTCCAGTCTGGAAGCCAGGATGGCCAACCCTCCTGGCTGCTCTTGGATCCACCGCTCATGATTAGCGTGAGAAAAGCCGGTTCCCAACCGATGAGATCACGGAGCATATCCTGGAAAACCTCTTTCGGGAGTCGTGAATAGTCCGGCGGCGATGGAGAGGCTCCGCTTCCCTTTAAGACTCCCGAGAGTGCGAATGCCTTGTCGAGAGGATTGGAGCTTGTGCGCTCCCGAAGGGTCGTCCAGATGGCAGGCACGAATATGGTTTTGAATTCCATGCCGTTACTACCATCGTCATGGCTGTGTGTAGGAAGGTAGCTTCGATCCAGCCAGGTCTGCGGCCTGCCATACAAGACGAAATCGAGAAACGTTTTGGAAAAGAAATAAATGCCGAACCCGAAAAGTATCGCGGGAAGGCCGAACAAGATAGAAAAAGGTTGGAAAATTGCAAAAGCCACCTCTCGGTCGTTGCCCGTCAAAAACATCACAAGCGGATAGAGGGGGGTGTATAACGTCCAGTAACCGAGTTGTGTAAAAACCACGCAGAGCCAGTAGGCCGTTGTCCAAAAAAGAGAGTTGTTTTCGGGTCGGTTGTCGTGTCTGACGAGATCCCCAAATGACGGTGCAAGTGATAAGCCCTCCACATCATCGGTATTCAGAGCCGGGCGACGAGAGGGACGAGGAACCCCGAGCCAGATATCCACTAGAGATCGCCAGGGTGCCAACGCCGATGTTAATTCTGTCGACATGTCAGGTTGGTAGACAGCGCTGACCATGTCCTCCCAGGATATGACGTTGTGGCCACAGAGAAAGACGGGATTCTCTGAAAGGACCAGTTCCTGGAATGTCCACGCTCGAAAAATCCAGGGGAAACAGAAAAATTGTACGAGGGAATCTACTTCTTGTCCCGTGGTGTGCAGAGTCTTGTAATTGATTTGGGAATCCTCGATTCTGTCAATGAACCCCGATGGACATTTCTGGTTCAAGAGAAAGAGGACACGTCCGGAGCAAAGTCGAGCTAGCCAAAATTTAGCATTTCCCTGACTTTGGGATTGGCGTGACGCTTACCGAAAACATCTTTGCATTTTCTCCATTCCAGCCTCCACCACTCGCGTGTACGGTCATCCTCTCGAGACATGGAGGCACTGATACACCCCAACGGTAGCCTCCTCGATATACTCGCTCGAGACATTACGCATTTCACAGCAAAGTCCAAGCCGGGGCTACTTTTCCCCAACCATACATACCCCACCCTTGCCATGCTGTATATCTTTTCCATGAGCGGAATCTGTGTCTCCTTGTCGCAGTCATCGTCCTGATTGATACAAACTGCGTCAACCCAGATGGTTACGGTGCCCTTGTGTCGGCGGATTTGTCGGAGCGCATGGTGGAGGTTTTCGGTAATGTCGAGGTTGACATGTTCCGGACTCAGGATAGTCAGCTGAAACGGTCGAGAGCTAGCCTCCTCGGACGTGTTGCCCCAGACATAGGACAAGGACGTGAACTCGGGCCCGTCGGCAAGATGCACAACGCGCAGGTGACCTATCAAAGGGGCGTCTGGACTCTGTCCCGGTGGAGCGGCTTGAAGGTCTAAAAGTCGAATTTTGAAGGATCCAGAGGATATGGCAAGCTGCGAGTAGAGTTGTTGTCGGGATGTGGAATTGGCGCATGTGTTGTATGATGAATGCGTGTCCAGAGAAGATAGCAGAGGCGCTCGCTCACTTTGCGTCATGGTTGTGTCCAAGGGACCATACAGAGATAGGAGAGGCCTGATTCGGCGCCTGGTTTGAGTTTCGGCTCCCAGCTAGTGATATGGAACGAGTGCGAGAAGTGAGAAGGCTCTGAAGGCAGCAACTACCCCGCCATTCCTTACCAATTTTAGACTTGGCACCAGGGGCTGTGACAGCCAATCAGAGTAGTTCAAACTGAACAGCCCTACCTCTCGGGTCCCATCGACAAGGGCTGCAACAACATGAGAGTTTTATCATAGCATCTTGAGATTTGTTACCTTACGATGCTCGTTGGGTAACATTGCGAACGTGTCAACTGGAATCTTTGATGTTTTCTTGTCCTGAGCGCAGCGCGCCCTGTTTCTGGACCATATCTGTCGCACAAAAATAGTTCTCGTTTCATACGAACGTCCATGTTTTTTGCGCAGAATTTCCGGGTAGGATTGTCCAGGCTGCCGGGTCACGGGGTCTTTGGCCTGGTGTCGAGCAAGAATAGTCCATGCAGGTCCGGATCGATGGGTCGGGCCGTGGCCGTCTTTCGGCCGGAATCGCGCTGGCAAGTAGCCAACCACAGGACGCACCTTGGCGCCCAGCTCGAGTGAGATCAAGTGACAGGAGGACACGATTTCTAGACTGAAACCGGTGTTGAACACGCGCTCGCATTTTCCAGTCCCGGGCTCAAACTATATAACTAGGTTTTCAAGTCAGACTTGAGCTTTTCTTCATCTAGGTCGTCGCGTCTTCCCGAGTCTCAATTATTCACCTCACATAGTCCCTGTAGGATAAGCACAACCATTTGGCCTGAAACATTAAAGCTTTTCTACGAAATCTTCCTAGAGAAAATGGCCAGCAACACACTCTTGCATCGCATGCAGATGCAACGTCAGCAACGCCGCCAACAATGGCAACAATTCCGACAGCAAGACTATGACACCCGACAATGGCAATACCAGCAACGGATGCAACAGCAACAGCAATGGCAATTTGAGCAACGCTTGCAGCAGCAACATCAATGGCAATATCGACAACGCGCAATGCATCAACAACAGGAATGGCAACGACAGCAACAACTGCAGCAACAAGAGGAGGAATCGCAAAGACAACAGCAGTTGCAGCAACAGCAATTGCAACAGCGCCAGCAGCAACAGTGGGAGCAACAACAACGGTGGCAGCAGCAGCAGCAACAACGCCAGTGGGAGTGGCAGCAACAACAGCAGCAACGGCAGTGGCAGCATCAACAGTACTCGTCTGGGCAATCGGCACACGGGTTTCCAGTGCTCATGCTATAGTCTCATTCGGCCGATATCCGGGGGGGGGGGGGGGGGGTATGGGTTTTTTTTTTGTTGTAATTCCCAAAGGGGCCACAGGCCCGGTTTTTTGGGCGGG
>Ga0247765_1000265_pt1 | contig 41921 bp, 40 predicted proteins | sample UWRJL106311C6_FD_179949 | JGI IMG/M metagenome (GOLD analysis project Ga0247765, IMG submission 179949) | Plant litter microbial communities from Arlington Agricultural Research Station in Wisconsin, United States - UWRJ-L106-311C-6 | ecosystem: Environmental > Terrestrial > Plant litter >... | reverse complement strand
TCTAGCTATCACGGCGAATCGTTGCCATGTCTTTCTTGGCAGCCTTTTGATGAAGATCTCGACTTTGTTCATCCAAGCACTAAGGAAGTCGCAACCTTTTTTTTTTTTCTGTTGGGATATAAGAGGTCTTACTTTATTTTTAGTTACTTGGATCATCAAACCCCGGACATGTATGCAAGGGGGGTAACTAACGTTGGATCAGTTACCCCCGGCTTCGGACTATATACAAATCGCTGAATCCGAGTCACCTTCTTATTATCCTACCAACAGACTACAATTGAGGATCGCCGCAAAGGCTCAAAGTAGCTCTACCCAAGCAGGAAGGCTATGCAATTCAAAATTGTCTTTCTCGCTTCCTACCTACCTAGCTGTGACTCCACAATTCCCAACCCAGCGGGGCGATGCGCGGCCTATGAGATTGTGCTTTCGGACTCTACCTACCCTGTGCGAAGAGTAAAGTGACCATTCCTTTTGCGCTTTGTGTTACCTTTTGCGCCATACGGAATAAGGAAGGGTGTGCCGAGTCATTTTAAAAAGAAAAAATGCTTTGAAAAAACTAAGATGAAAAAAAGTAAAAAAGGGAGCAAGAAAAAAAATGTAGATATTTGGAAGCAGGCGGGAGACACGAGATGCTGCTTGGATGGGAAGAAGGAAAACTGAATATGGTCCAGACGCACCAGATTCCACTGTTTTAGACTCTGAAGAACCCACCCTACTAAAGCAATACAACGAAAACATGAATCAAATCGTCGGGCCTAAAGGGTTCACGCTTTTCGCCGGGCAACATAAGGGTATCTACCCGACATGTCATTGTCCAAATCCAAACAAACTGGGTGAGCCACTAATGAAACTCACTTACATGACATGACATGAAGAAAATTCGGCAGGATCCTCTTGTGTGTAACCAGCGCCACCAACAAGCGACCCAACCAGACACAACCCCTTCAACGCCAAGTTTCAGAACAGACTGCACCTTCAATCTGCCCATTCTTCTTAGGCCTGTCGGAGATATCCTCAGCGCTGCCTAGGTTCCGGATATCGGGTGATGGGAGGATAGACAGAATAGCCCACTTCGCCCTGTCAGCTTGGTTAGGTTTCTAAATATCTACCCGGCGGGTCACAGTGTCAAACTGTTCAAGAGCGATAGAGAGAGCACAAATGCCGAAAGAAACATAGGTACTTAGGTTAGACTAGATGCTGTTGCTATGTGCTTCCTACGTCTTTCGAAAGACTTTGGGTTTATCTCCAACGTCTGGTGCACATGCAAAAAAATGTGGGCTGGCAGTACACGAGATCAGTTGACTTCTAGGATGCAATGCAAATAGGATTGTAGTTGTTACTGTACTCTAGAATGTTTAAAGGTACCCTTGATGGGTTCGCTCGTTCGCTATGTGTAGGATATAAATGCCGAGCATACCTAAGGTAGGTATACACCATACACTTCCCAATTGAGAACTGCAATCTACACTGATAACAGCCAAGCCGATACCCTCCACTACGTGCTAAGCGGCTTATTATCCGCGGGATTGTCCTTTGGTACCGAGATGCCATGTTACCGCGGCGAATGGTGCCACAAAACCGTTTTGCGGCATGATCGTCAGTGTAACTCACGGCAGGCTGGGGTCGCGTACCCGCCATCACCAATCAAACAAGGGTTCAATATAAAACGTGGTGGCTTTTATTGCCTGTGGCTCTAGCTTTTGATGTCCCTCAGAAGAGAGGTAGCGGAACCTATCAACGTATCAATAAAAATCAGCGAACTGTATGGCCTCCACTTCCTCTCCCCAATTAGACAAATGAAATGAAGAGAATGACAGAAATCTATGCTCCCTTTGGCCGAGACCCCTTCTATCCCACCAAATCTCCCGCCACCAACTTGTCTATCATGGCAACCAGCACCGTGTCACATAACGCCCTCATGTCTCTCTTCCTCAAATTCTCAATTCCACTCGATGTTTCCAGCACCTGTGTTATGATAGTTTCACCCTGCTCATCCCAGAAGCTCCTCACCGCAACTGCCTGTCGAAGAAAGGCATCCTGTCTAGCCGCTTGAGGCGGCGGCCTGTCGCGGGGAAACACAATCCTCCAAATATCTTCCCACTGTTCGTTATCGGAGCAACTCGGTGAAGGGGGCTGCGCTAGAAGTTGCAACTGATCCTCCGAGACGGCTTCTGCAGATGCAGTGTTTTGAGCTTCGGTCCGCGTGCACTCGCCTCTGCGAATGTGGTTGTCGCAAGCAGCAGGAGCGTCAAAGGTAGCGCCACACACCGGACAGTCGTAAGGTCGACGATGGCGCGCCCACAAGTGTCTCTTGACGTCAATGATGCGCTTCAGGTCATCCCGTACACATGCTCGGTGCTGGTTTGGATTGCGCAGATAGAAAGGGCATGCGAAACGCTGAACGCCCTCAGCCTGGTAGCGAGCAGCATCTGTCCTTAAAAATCGCACAATGGCAGCCTCACTGATTGTCCCTGTTCGCAATGCCAATTGAGATCCAGGCTCTAGCCGACGAGGCTCGGGTGACGGGTAAAGATAGATGAATGTTTCGTCTTCGTCGTCATCATCGTAATCGTCGTCGCTCGCAGATTCCGAATCGTCGTCATCTTCCTCTGGGGCCTGTCTACCCAGGTTGGGGAAGACGGGGCCGTGTCTGAAGTCCGTTGGCATGGGTAAAATCTTTGTGCCGTATACGATCTGAAAGTCTCGTGAGGGCAAGGGCATGCCATAAGCACGGCTCGTAATATAATAGCTCCAACTCATGATCACTAGAAGCTCAAACCGTTTGTGTGGCGATGTCCCTCAAAGGCAAATTTGAAAAATTTTGACTCTGCGATAGCCGGGGCCATGGAGTGGAGGCAAGCCGGAGGCCAACTTTTTTGGTCCCCGTTGCTATAAGTCGCCCGAGCTGATAGGCGCTGCAGAGATCTGCAGGAATGCATCATCCGTTCCGATTGGCTGCAGCTGCACAAAGTGCCGGTAGGCTTCATCGGCACCACGGTGCTCAAGGGCCGACTTGGCTTGCATACACAATGGCACAATGCATAAATTTGGTTGAGCTGGCATTTGGGCATCAGGATTTTTGTCGTCGACAGGTCCAGAACGGACGTGATATCAGGCTGGGATATTGTTGGGTGCGCATGCTGGTTGCCCCCTTGTTCCTCGTCGTCGCCTGGGAAAGGTGCAGCTTGCCGAAGAGCACTTGGCTGATCATCGGGATGTGGGCTCGCCAGGACTTTCCCGTTTCGTCATGACTTGCTTTGCCACGGATCCAAATCTTGTGGCGAACGAGCTGGGACCTTGTGTAGCTCCGTTCTCGCAGCATTGCGCCACACTTGTGCGATCAACAGGCCAGAAACGTGTACCCAAACCGCACAATGGTGTCTAGGCGGCCGTTGGGCTAGCTCGGGAGAGTATCAAGTTCGTATTTGGACCTGTCCGGGGGGAGGGGGCGGTTGGGATGGATCTCGAGAGGTAAAAATGAGCACCGACATGCCGCAATTCGTTCCCTGTATGAGTTAGTCTGTTGAGCCGCTTGCGCTACGGCCGCCAACTGCGCCTACTCGGCACGGGGAATGCGGATGCTGCTTGGAAGGAAGCGGGGCATGGCTGTGTCTTAGCCGGTCTCGGGTCAGGGGCTCCCTCTCCCAAGCTTCTGGAAGACCGCAATCAAGGGTATGCGTACATCATAGCTGTCCTTCGGTCTTGTCTAGCTGAAGTGGCGTAATGATGCCAGGTTGCGCGACGTGATTCCAAAAGATTTTCGTCGGAGCCCTCGGAGCCCTCATCCAGATACTTTGGTGATTTCTGGTGCCTGTCGTCGTCTATGTCGGGCAAAGCAGCATGTCTAACTAGCCAAAGCTATGAGTAATCTTCGTCACACCGCCTGGAGGCGTCATGTGTCACTCGTCGCGTCTGACTTCCTGGCCCTGGGGACAAGATACGAGCAGAGCCGCAACAGAAACTCGACGATCCGAACGGGGAATGAGCGACGTGGCAAGGTCGTGGGGACGGTGAAACCCAGGACTTACTTACCTATCATGCGGGTAGGCGCGATGGATGGACAGCTCACCTTCTCTCGGCCGATTTTGCCCCTTACCGAAGGGCTTTTCCGCGTTTTTCTCACTGACCACCACGCATTCTGTTGAGCAGATGCCTCAGTGTCATCACAGAGAAGTGCAAGACTTGTCAGAGAAAAGAATTGGGGAATGAAACCCGACATGGAGGAAGTACCCGCATCCAAAAAAATTTAAAAAATTTGTTAACTTTCCTTCACCGCTCCTTCCGAATCTCAGACAAGTTGATAACAGCACGCCACGTGGTGACGCCGATCGGCAGCGGCGACTGAAGGTTTTCCACGTCGTGTCTCATGAAATGGCGCCCCATAGGTCGGAAAAGATTGCCTTTGGTGCCTATCTGAGCCAATCTCACTTGTAATACCCAAGGTCTTTCCGGTTTGGTCCCATTTTCGCGAGATTTTCGATACCCAATGCTGAGCCTAACTGTTCTGCCGGTACATCACTCTCCATTATCACCCCAAGTCGCCAGGCCCCAGCCATGGCAGAGCAAAAACCATGAGTCATCAAATGCCCATCTAGACCAAAGGAGAGGCGGTCCCTTGATTCTAAGACGTGCGAAAATGGACATGTTTGCGAATGTAGAGCCGGTCCATCCTCCATATTCTTCCCATCCGATGTTTCTTCAGCCCGTTACTGCACAAAAGCGTTCGCCGGCGTTGGCGGCCATATACTATGACCGTTACTTCCGTTCCTAGCGATCCTTGGGTTGCCTTCTCCATCTTTTTCTGATCTATCCTTCATCGTCGCCGCCCTTCCCGGGAGATCTGCAGGACGAAGGCAGCAACAAAGCAATTGCATACTATCAGGATTTTAAAAGGGAACTACATCCTGGGATCCCAGGGTTATCCATCCAGGAACAATAGGATAGCCAAACTTGAAGAGCCGCAAAGCGATTAGATACAGCTCCAAACGTGATCGTGATTTTAATCGCAAATTCAATGCCAACAACGCCAGTGGGCCATCCGAGGCGATTGTTTGCGTTCTACCATCTTGCCAATAGAGGTCAAAGGGGTGGGGTTCTCCGCTTCTGCCCGGAGCTCATGAAGTCTCATGCCCCAATACGGGAACGTTCTGTACAGGTCTTTGACGTCTCCCGGAGTTTTATGTTCCAGCGAGCTGAAATAAAATGGCATGAGGAAGGAAGGATCAAGATCATGGTTAATAACTTCAACTTAGAGAACACGCTATGACTTGCTATCACCAACCAGCGCGAAGAGAAATTTAAGAGTGAGCAGGGTTTCTCGTAGCATCGAAGAGGGCAAGAACCCGCTAATTTACTTTCTGACTGAATTTCCGTACGATTACCTTGCTCGTGACGAGGAAGGAACGATCATGGGGGCTTCGGACTGGGCCGATATTCTGATCAGGCTCCAAGGCAACCATACCCACAACAAAACTAGCGTTTCGGGGCTGTAGACCCAACTCGGGACCGACAGAGACCGGGCACAGCCACTGCCTAGGATAGTTGGTGATTGGTTCATGTAAGTAGACCTGACTGGGCGTCAAGGTCGCCTGCCGGATGTGATGGCTAGCGCCTGAAACCGTCTTCTCCTGCGCGCGATTTACACCGCAACTCGTCTTTCTCGCGCGCCTCCGCCCCTCCAGCGCGCCGCCACCAACAACTCTTGGAAGGCGGGTAAGGACAGTGCACTTCGCCATTCTCACGTCTCCGTATTCCCGAACATGAGCCCTCTCAACACGCAGGGATGTCTGTAATCGTTCTCAAGCTGCCAGTTGTCCACAACCGTTAATTGCTACTTGCGATGGAGTCCGTTCTACGAGCCGATGGTGTCATTCATTCTCACAAACGAACCGGAGACATCAAATCTGGAATCCCAGAGGACAATCTCTCCAAGTGGCTGTGCACATGCAGTCTGGTGTACACGACATGAGAGAGAGCGAAGACAATGTCGTGCCTTAATACAATCGAACCCGAGGACACGCAGCGTGGGGAAGATTCAGAGTCGGCTTTCTCTTCTTCGGCCCAGTTCCCGATTGGCAGCCAACATCTGAGTACCCTGGCACCACCTTCAGCTCCATGACTTATCGGTGCCTCCGGCACTTGGGGCCACAACACCGCGTGCTTTCGGATATATCGAGAGACGCAACATGGATATCACAGAGTCTCAAGTGATTATAAATGCAGGCCTCAGCGGCGTCGGTTCTGGTCATCTATTCGGGAGCCCCTTAAACTTCCTGTCCAACGGAGCCCTTTCCGAAATTTGGACCGTCCAGCTCAAGCCAGGGACCAGTGAGTACGCTCCTACCCACCCAAGGAGAATATAATGTGCCCCTTTTAACCACATTCTTGACAGACTCACAAAGAGGGGACTCGGAATCATGGGTTCTCGATCCTATCTCCTTCGAGGTCCTCGGCTCCGTCTTGGCAATATCAGACGAGTGTGCTCACATGATTTCGTTCGAGGACCAGATTAGAGAAATCCGACTGGCAGTGAGACAATGGGGCCCATCTCGGTAGCACGATCTTTCGACATTCTAATTCGCCTATCTCATCGCTATCACATCTCAGATCCGGGCCGCGCACACTACTACGCAGAGCAGGCGTTATTGTCCATTCCGCCACCATTCGCAACAGACGGAAGGCTTGAGAATGCCTTACGGACTGTTTGGACTTCTTTGCATATGCCGCCTGAAAAGCTCGATTTCCTCGACCTCATTTTCTCCTACGGGATTCTCGATCTGAAGCTTCAGCTTGACGATCTCAGTAGCCATATCAGCACCCAGAGAGGCACATCAAATGACATTCAGCTTTCTAACCTAATCAGACTCGGGAATGCGTACGGCACGCTCAACTCCCACAACGGCCCATCTGAGAGCTCTATCAAGATCGCCTCTCACAAAGTCTATAACTGAGGCAACCGAATCTGCCACCGGCGGCAGGCAGATCGTGACGCTCTTTCACCGGCATACGGAGCGGTCCTCTGCCTGATCTTCAGAGGCGTCATTGCAGCAACACTCTCCCTCATCAAACTTATGCAGGGCTCAACCTCCTGCCACACTGGAGCTTTAACTGGAGTTGGCGTGGGAAAGAACTCGGACTTTGGCTTAAATGGGACTATAATTTCGCAGAGACGGTGGTTCTTGCTTTACTCGAACACCCATGACCATGATTCAGCTCCTCAAGTATTCGGGACTACAGAGTAAGCGTCCTACTCCAACTTGTCGAGTCAAGACAGCACGCTGATTTGTTTCAGAGCACGTCTATTCGCACTGTAGCGAGTGCCCCCTCTTACTGTATAAAGAGTGGGGAGAAAGGGCGGGACGCTGGCTTTTACACCAAAGATGGCGATTACCGTCGCCATTACAACTGCAACACCCCTTAGGTTCCAATTGTAAAACGCCCTATACGGGTAAGCACAATGCATTCGAACTGGGGGTCAACGCCTTAAAGATAGCTAACTAATTTTGAGGGGCTGTGATGGAAACTTGAGGCCCTAAGGAGTAAATTTCAAGGCCCTGGATATTAGAGTTGAGGCCTTAATATTCTGGCTTGACCCCCTTGCAAAAATAGCTTCCCAGCTGTTCATATTGCATAAACCCCTGCCAGATACACTTCAATTGTAATACGCCTTGTATAGGTAAGCCCAAGGCATTCAAACTAAGGGGTTGACGCCTTGAAGATAGCTAACGATTGATTATAAAGGGTACTCGGATGCCTTGGGCTTACTTATATGAGGCATTTTATAATTAAACCCTATCGTATGACACAATTGCGATGGCGATAGCGATAGGCATTTTTGGTGTAAACGCCAGCGTCCCACCCTTTATCTCCCCCTTTTTACAGTATAGGGGTCGCTCGCCACAGTACGAAGAGACATGCTCTTATTTTAACTCTAGTGTCACCTGAACTTTACAATGTGTTGGCTGCTACGACATTGTGTATAGCTCTGGATATTTTTTTATCATCGGCGTTCTTTTCTCCCTCGCCAAGGCTATCACTAAGCGCGAGCCGGTGCTTCCCAGTCCCTGAACGGTGCATTCGACGACGGAAATATGCCAAGTACCATTACCCTAGGGTTATAGAATTCGTCATAATCTCTACTATGTGCTCTCGTAGCAGCTCGAAGTTGCTGCGACTACGGGTCTGCTGGAGTCAAGTTTTGCTGGTTGGAGACAATCTTGACTCGCCATTCTCCGGTGAGTTGGATATGCCCATCTTTGAACTACTACCAGACTGCTGCCCTAAAGAAATAGGCTATGTAGAATCACATTGATGAACTTTCCTTCTTGTGATCTACCGTCTCGCGGCTGCTCAACTCTGCGCTAACATGAATGAACCCGCTTGTAGGCATGGTGTCTAGGTAACCAGAACGCATTCATCACCGGCTGCATCCTATTGAGCCCGCGTTGATTGGCTAGGCCTTTTCACCGCCGCATGGATTTCGGCTTGAAGGATCATCTTAGGCAGCGTGACCGGGTTTGCGGAAGTGACGAGTGGGGTCTTGTAAGCCGTTGGGAGGAGGTCTCTTCAAGGCCAGGCTGCTCAAGAAGAAAACCATTTAGGCTTGAATGAACCGGGGGGATTTGTAGCCCAGTTCCATATGTAAATGCCAAAAATTATACAGAATTGAGTGGTTTCCCTTTCAATACACCTCCACCGGCCTCGTCCGTGAACTTCGCGAAAAAGGGGGTCCCCCAAAAAGCACAAGCTGCAACCCCTCACCCAAGGCAACAAAAAAGAAAAGACCAAAAAAAAAAAACGGAAACCCAGCTATTGCTGCGAAAGGGAACCTCTCCTGCGTCAGCCGCGAATCGAACGCGGGACCCATCGATGGCAACGATGGATTTTACCACTAAACCACTGACGCTTGTGACTGTCGGCATGTTATCAAAATGTCCTACAGTTCGTTTATGATAGTCGTTTCACGTTTTCTAGGTACCCAGGTAGCTGAGCAGGCAGTGTGCCTGGTGGATTCTAGATGTCTGGGTTTCTATCTAGCCCATTGATGAGAGGCCACTAGCTTGCATATCGTGAGTTCAAGCAATGACATCCAACCTTTGCGTTAAGAATACGAGATTAACAATTAGGACTTTCAGATGTTGCCAAACTCCGGACGGACGCATGGCGGTAAAAGAATCACTGCAGATGGTACGACATATCTGTCTATCTGTCGGCGTGCTGCTGGGCACAAGGCACCAAGTCGGCATCACGAGATCTTCAGGTCTAGACTTTTGTGTCGCCAAGATACCTCAAAACCGACAGGTTGCTTCCGTCCCAATTCCGGGCCAATGTAGTTAGGTAGGTACGCAATTAACAGATCCGAAGCCAATCTCTCTATTGCCCTATTTGTTGATACCTTTGGATCTGAGCGATTAAGTGAGTCCTTGTCGGCGGTGGTTACACTCATGAAATTGCTTGGAGAGTTGAAGTGTCGACCAGTTGACCAATAGCATCCCGCCGAGCCCTCCTTAAAAACTTTTCCTCTGGTGAGGATTGCAGAACAAGCGTGGTTCCAAGCCGCGCCAGAGCCGCAATTCATCACCGAACATCGAAACAGGCAAGACAACACGTGAGGTCCCTTTCTCCCCAAGGTGAAACTATTGATTCCGACACACGAGGAGAAAAGAAAAAAACATCGCAATGCAAATGCACCGACGTTACACTTGAACTGGAAATGTTTTCCGGAGCCGACGCTACCCACTCTTGTCTGAAGCCGACGCTGATCAATGTGAGGCAAACACGGAAATGGAGGGCGGGCAAGCTGCAGTTCCCCGGACTTCCCGATGACGCCCCCTGTCACCTCCCAGAAGACGCGCTAACGGTCAAGATTCTCATCACCATCGCACGAGCAGTCTGGTCTGGTCTCTTCTGGTCTTGGAATGCATCTCGTGTAGGATACGCCGGCGGCTGAAAGGGCGACTCGTTCTCTGCAGGTGTCATGGATTCCGTGATCGCAAGAGATAAAGCTCAGCTGATGTCAATGATGCTGGAAACAGAGGAGACGGGGAACCAAGTTTCCCCCTTCCCGCGTCCCCACTAACCCCACCTTGTGACGTATTTCTTGTCATCGGTTTCCCCCGCACCATCACTTTGTGTGGCGCTTTCATTGATGCATTACTTCCAGCAATTCGGGGGCTAGGGGCTCAGGGGGAGAATTGGGGGTTTATCTAAAGCCAATGTGAAGAAAAGGGTCTTCTTGGTGCAGTTTTTAGACCAAAACAGGGCCCTCGACTGCGGGTTTTGGCGGCCTTTCTTGATAAGACGACACCTCTTCTCATTGGACGCTTCCCCCTCATCCTCTGTCAAGCTTCCCGCCAGCCAAGAACGCCGCCGGCAGTTTCCAGATCCCTGGCCAAGGAAATCCAAGACTACCATCACTTGCCATCTTCTGAACGCAAGAAACAGTGTGATTGCGACACTGCGGGACCTGAGACCCCCAGATTCTCGGGAGAAAGCGACGGCGCACGCCACACACTGAACGACAGGACGAGAGCAATGCGGGGAAGCTCTCAGCTGACTGGGCGACTTGCATTGACACTTGCAGCAACAAACCGCCAGATACTAACTAGCCTCACCGGAATAGCGCCGACCCAGCTATTCCCCATGAAGAACTAACCGTTGGCCCAGCCAGTAAGTGCTCGTCCGACAGTCTGCACGAAACAGCAAACCTCTTCTTGCAGGCAGACATGCCACCTCACGGGCATGCTCAAGGACCTTTGGTGATTCCAGATTCCCCACTCAATGCTGTCATTAAACCATCCTGCAGCCCGTGCCTTCCGCTGTAGGGCAGTCGGGCAAGGCAGGTGCCACTCGGAACTGGAGAGTTGCGCCTGCACCAAGCAGGTGGAGAATTATTATCCTGCACGGCTCGTACTGTCGTACACCAGTGAAGTGCACTGGTGCCCCGTGGTTCGTGGTGGCGGGGCTTAGCTGGTAAGATCTCTCGACAGGGCTTGGCAGACACTCGGATTGACAGATGGAATTTCCATCCACGGTCACCGATCGACACACCACCAGGATCCAGTTTTTGGTCTCACAGTCTCCTCGACGCTGGCCAACCACGGGTCATGCTGCCATTCCTGGTTGGAACGGGCCGACAGAGGAGGAAGCCAATTTGCAAATCACGGCGATGCCCAGCCCTCCACGACGTTTTTTTTTCTCCCTTCGGCTCTCCCTCCGCACCGCACCCATGGATGCATCCCATGTCATCTCGCGCGTTTACACTGCAGCATGTAACATCCCAGCTTCTTGACCGGGACAAGCTTCTGTTTTTCTTTTCCTTGTCCAAGGGATTTTGGCCACCTTCTCCTCACTTTGCTTCTCACGCCTGTCGGGTGTCGCCTGAGAACCTGCACTAGACGCCCACTAAGGTCGTACACGCGGAACTGGCCCAGGCGTCAACAGAGTTGATGGCACCACCACTTCTCTTATCAGAGTTCTGTTAGACCCAAAGCGCCCAGAGCGTGACCCCGTTTTGTTGCTGCCGAGGTCCTCGATCGACCAAAACCCCCCCTTATCGCTTCTAGTCTTCTGCGTCTTCTAGCCTTCTTCCATGCGTTGTTGATACACTACAGCTCCCGGCTGTGCTCGCTTCGTTCCACTACTACTCCTCCTCCCCCCTGGTCAAGTGACCATCCACAGATATATGAAGCCGGTTCCCACCTCTTAAACTATCTTTTATTTGTCTATCTTTCACTCATATTCCCGAGCATTGACACCGGAGCTGTTCCACTCCGGCTCAGGGAATAGGATTGCCATCACCACCACCATCTCATCATCATCGTCATTCTGTCGCACTCACGCCCTGCTTCTAGCTCTCTCGCCTATCATCGTCAACACTCCTGTTGTCGCCCGTCACCATGTCTTCAGCAGAAGAAAAAGGCACGGCCGGCCTCTCCACGCCCCCTGGGGCAGAGAAACCACCGGCGTTCGACGCCTCTTCGGGCACGGCCCTCCGGGCCCGCGACGAGGAGGACTTTTACACGCGCAATGGCCTCAACTTCAAGTCGTTCCAACGGCGCGACAACAAGGAGGGCGACATTACGGATTCGCTCGACCGCTCCATGAAGTCGCGTCACTTGCAGATGATTGCCATTGGTGGCTCCATTGGCGCTGGTTTCTTCGTCGGCTCTGGAAAGGCCCTGGCCACGGGCGGTCCCGGCACCCTGCTCATTGACTTTGTCATTATCGGTATCATGATGTTCAACACGGTTTACGCTCTCGGAGAACTCTCGGTCATGTTTCCTGTCTCGGGCGGCTTCTACACATACTCGACGCGCTTTATTGATCCTTCTTGGGGTTTTGCCATGGGCTGGAACTACGTCATGCAATGGGCCATCGTGTTACCCCTGGAGCTCACCGTGTGTGGGTTCACGGTAGCGTATTGGAACGACGAAATATCTGTCGGTAAGTCTGTTTGTTGTCTGCTATTTTGGGGGTCATCAGAAACTGACTTCTGCTACAGGCGTCTGGATCACAATCTTCTTCGTGTTCATCCTTATTGTCAACGTGTTTGGCACTCTGGGTTATGCAGAAGAGGAATTTTGGTCATCAATCCTCAAGCTGGCAGCGACCGTCATCTTCATGATCATTGCCCTCGTGCTCGTCTGCGGTGGCGGCCCCGCGGGTGGCCGTTACGAGGACTACTGGGGTGCTCGCCTCTGGTATGAGCCTGGCGCTTTTGCTAATGGTTTCAAGGGCTTTTGCGCCGTCTTCGTCACGGCTGCTTTCTCCTTCAGCGGCACCGAGCTGGTCGGTCTCGCCGCTGCTGAGGCCCGTAACCCGGTCAAGTCTCTCCCCGGCGCCATCAAGCAGGTTTTCTGGCGTATCACCCTCTTTTACATCCTCGGCCTCTTCTTTGTCGGACTCTTGATCTCACACGACGACCCCAACCTGCTCGGAAGCGGCGTGTCCGACTCGAACACATCACCATTCGTGCTGGTGGGCAAGTATGCCGGTCTCAAGGGGTTTGACTCGTTTATGAATGTCATCATTCTCGTCTCGGTCGTTTCCATTGGCGTGTCGGCCGTTTATGGTGGTTCTCGTACCCTCACAGCCCTCGCTCAGCAGGGTTACGCCCCCAGGTGCTTTGCCTATATTGACCGCTCCGGCCGCCCGCTGTATTCCGTCCTCGCTATGCTCGCCTTCGGCCCGCTCGCCTACATCAACCTGAACGCCAATGGCCCGACTGTTTTTGACTGGCTTTTGTCGCTCTCCGGTCTCGCCGCCTTGTTCACCTGGGGCAGCATATGCCTTGCCCACATTCGCTTCCGTACCGCTTGGAACCGCCAGGGCCGTTCCCTTGACGAAATCCCCTTCAAAGCCATCGGTGGTGTCTACGGCAGCTACCTCGGCCTTGGCCTCAATGTCCTCGTACTCATCGCTCAGGTAAAGCCACCCACTTCTCCCTGTCCCCTACTTACCTGGGTTACCCAACCACACGTGGGTGTCCCTTGCTGACGGAAAAATCGTGCAGTTCTTCGTCTCTATCGCCCCCGCTCGCAACAACGACGAGCTCAACGACGCCGAAGGGTTCTTCAAATCGTACCTTTGCTTCCCCGTCGTCATCGTCTTTTGGATCGGCGGATTCCTCTGGAAACGCACCGGCTGGCTCACGATTGACCAGATCGATCTGGATACCGGCCGGCGCGAGCTGCCGTGGGATGAGATTAACGAGTATCGCGCGGAGCTGGCCAAGATGCCGGCGTGGAAGAGGATTTGGCATACGGTCTTTATATAGCCTGTCTGCCTTCCCTGTGGTTTTTATCTCTGAGAGGTAAATGTGTTTGGGTTTTTTGGACTTGAATGGGTGATGGAGGGTAAATGGGTGGATGAGGGATCATGATCTGTACTTGCTCCGGTTTTTTTTCTTTTCCTGGCTGGGGGTTCTACCTGCTCGGGGAATCTTTGCTGATGATGGTTAATGGCGGAATTCTGAAAAACTACCTCCATAACCTACCTGCGTCGACGGGCAGCTTGCCTCACTAACGTCAGAGTCAGAGTCATGTTAGGGAGGATTGGATGTTGACGATAGCGGCAGAAAGGAGTTGGGTGTGAGATAGGTAGGGGCTGGGCGTGTTCTTTTGATACCACAATTCTTTCCAATTCACACCAACGGCATTTCATGACGGGTTTTGTCTTTATCGCTATTTAAAGACAATTATGCACACCACATATGTGAATGTGAATGATTCATGAATTCCAATAACAGGCCACCGGATATCAGAACCGCATCGCATCCCAGACAATAGACTTCGGGTGGGAACAGAATAACAAGGGAGTGTAAGTAGGTAGTTTACCCGGAAAATATCATCCCCCCTCACCTGCGAAGGTTGAGGAGAAGGGGGCTAATTAAAAGGCAAGGTTGTTTTCGTCAGATTCGGACATTTTCAATCCGTCTTTACCGCGGAAATGTTATTTATTTATTACGGGAAGCATTCTGACACTTTTCCTTTGCGGGGGGCTTGGGTGAACTGGGAGGGATTGACTTTTTTGTTACATTATCATCCAGAGGCACCTCTCCTCGCCTCACCTCACTTGTGATAAACCGTCGACATCTCGACACATAAAATCAACAGCCATTGATTCATGTTGAACGCTTCCATCGTGGGGAGTTTAATTCAACTAGTTAACAAAACAAAATGATTCCCCTACTTCTCCTCACCCTTTTTCTTTTCCGTAATTTGTTTACCCCCGCCACCGCTCAAACCACCACGTCCCCTTATACGGCATGGACGATCACCAATCTTTCCATCGCCGGTCTCCCCTACCATAGCGAAGAAGCGGCACACGATCCGACGCTCAATACGGTATCGCTCGACATTTCCGACCCAAACGACTACGCGACGAATTCTACTGCTCCGACACCATTCACGGCACATTGTACGGTCCGTTTCGCGTACCGAAACCCTCCCTATGGGACGTACGTTAATTGTACTCCTACCTCTTCTTCACCTGGTTCAAAAGGAGACTTTCTCTTTGCAATCTATCCTACGCGAGTCGACCCCGGGGCCGGCGACCCTTCGCTGGACAAAGTGTGGACTCCCGGGCAGGATTTCACCGTGATACTGCGCCTGGTGTTGCGGGAAAGGGGAGTCTGGTTTGAAGGGCTCGTGGACTTTTCTTCAGGCACAAACATGTGGGGACTATGTTCGGCGGGAGGGGTTTGTTCTTTTGGCAATGAAAAGGGCGGAGTTGCCGTGACGGTTACGGGGCCTTGGATGTGATTTTTTTCTTCTTTCGTTTAAATGTCTGGTGGTGGTGGTGGTGGTGGGAAAGAGTTGAGAGAGGGGAGAGAGAGTGAGGGAATGGGGAGGGAAATAGAATGGGTGGTCATGTTACCGTTCGTTGTCTTTTGGTGTGGAAGGGATTGAGGGAGAGAGTATTCGTTCATAGGTAGGTAGTTGTACATACACGAGACGAGAGACGACAAAGTGAAGATGGAAAGGAAGGAAAAATAACAGGGACAATCACATTCTTGCTCCAAATCTACCCAGGTACTCTAGCATCGGGGAAACACTTTTGCCCACTAGAATACTACTACCACAACATCTCAAAACCGAGCATCCCATCCCCCAAACCACAATCAATCCCCAGAAAAGAACATGGGACATTACATTTCCCAGACAGAAAGAAAAAGAAAAAAACCTCCATCCCCAAAACAGGAATAATAATAATAATATCAGCATCAGCACCATCGTCACAGGTCACACGCACCTCCTACCCCAACAAAAAAAAGAAAAAAAAAAAAAAAAAAAAGGGATTTTTCCCTCCCGCTTGTTGGTAAAGTTACGAGCGGGAACAGCGGGGCCGCAAACCCAGCGGGGAAAAAAGTGACGGGGACGGGAAAAAAAAGTCTTGGCCGACGTCGACAGTCGAACTGCACCAAACTTCCCCGTGGGGCGGGGCGGGGCGACCCCCCCTCCCCAGGCCAGACTGACTCCAGTGTCTTCCCACACGCCCTCACGCCCTCATTGGCCCTACCTCACATTCACACTTGTAAAGCTTGTACCAAAAGAGAACTGCGCCGCAGACGAGACAAAAAACCTGTACCCCAAAAACTTTCTCCAATCCTGCGAGTGGATGGGGTAAGAGGAACAGGCAAGCAGACGTCATTACAGTTTTCTCTTTTTTCTGGCCTGAAGTGAACCCCGCGATGATCGTCACTCAGGGTCTGAACCATGGTGGTCATGCCCCTCCCCCGAGGGAGACAAGTGGTATAAACTGGCAATTCCTCGACTGTTTTTGCATGAAGGTTTCTTCATGAAATTTGTTGACCAGGCGTCACTTCACTTCACTTACACACAGAGACGGTCCCCACTTTTTATTTCTCCTTGACTTCTCAGGTGAACACTTACTTCTCTCAAGGTGAAGGCTACTTCAAGGTAGTAACCCGCCATCATGGTTCTAGGGCGAAAGTATGTCACCCCTTTCTCCTCTCAACTTCTCCAGAGGACATATATGCTCATAGTGACACCTCCGCAGATCCATCCGCATCAATGGCGCCGACTGTGGTATCGAAGCCCTCGTGCTGGGGGCCACCACTTCCATTGGCGGCTTCCTTTTCGGCTACGACACGGGCCAGATCTCTGGCATGTTGCTCTTCCGCGACTTTATCAACCGCTTCGGCCAAGACCAGGGCGACGGGACCAAGGACTGGCAACCCATAATCCAGTCACTGCTTGTGTCGTTGATGAGTATCGGTACTCTGATCGGTGCTCTGTCTGGTGCCTAGTATGCTTTCTCCTCTTTCTTTTCTCTCCTCCTCCCCCTCTTCTCTTCGGGTCCTAACAAAGCACAGCACCGCCGACTGGTGGGGCCGACGCAAGAGTCTCAGCTTCGGCGTCGTTATCTTCATCCTCGGCAGCATCATCCAAATCACCGCCATGAACAGCTGGGTACACATGATGATGGGCCGTTTCGTCGCCGGTCTCGGCATCGGCAACCTGTCCGTCGGTGTACCCATGTTCCAGTCCGAGTGCTCTCCCCGTGAGATCCGGGGCGCTGTCGTCGCGACCTACCAGCTCCTCATCACCTTTGGCATCCTCGTTTCCAACATCATCAACTACGCAGTGCGCACCATTGAGGACTCGAGTGCCTCGTGGCGCATCGTCATCGGTCTTGGCATAGCTTTCTCCCTGCCGCTCGGCATCGGAATCCTGCTTGTCCCTGAATCCCCTCGCTGGCTTGCCGGCCGCCAGGACTGGGAGGGGGCCCGTCTCTCCATGGCGCGACTGCGCGGGATGAAGCACGACACCAAGAACCAGCTGGTCGAGCGAGACATGAAAGAAATGTATCAGAGCCTTGAGAAGGAAAAGCGCGTCGGCTACGGTAGCTGGCTCGAGTGTTTCACTGGAAAGCCTTCCAACATCCCCAAGCTGGTATACCGCACCTTCCTCGGTGTGGGTATCCACTTCCTGCAGCAATGGACGGGCGTAAACTACTTCTTCTACTACGGCGCCACCATATTCGCGTCAGCGGGCATTGAAGACCCTATCCAGACGCAGCTCATCCTCGGCGCCGTCAACGTCGCCCTAACCTTTTACGGTCTCTACGTGGTCGAGAAGTACGGCAGACGCTGGCCACTTTTCCTTGGCGCCCTCTGGCAGGCGGCGTGGCTTGCCGTGTTCGCGTCAGTCGGTACGGCGCTTGACCCAGAGAACAACCGGACCGTGGGCATCGTCATGATTGTGTCTGCGTGCATGTTTATCGCGTCGTTTGCCGGGACGTGGGGTCCCATTGCGTGGGTTGTCATTGGCGAGACGTTCCCGTTGCGCACGCGCGCGAAGCAGGCTTCATTGGCGACGGCGGCGAATTGGTTTGGAAACTGTAGGATCCCCTCCCCGCACTATGTTGTTCTTCAATACTAACCGCCCCAGTCCTCATCTCCTTCCTCACACCCCTCGCTACCGACGGCATCTCCTATGCTTATGGCTACGTCTTTGCCGCGTGCAACCTCGTTGCTGCTGGCATTGTGTGGTTCTTCTTGTACGAGTCACGCACTCTCAGTCTTGAGAATGTCGACCGCATGTATGGTGAGCCTGGTCTCAAGGCGTGGCAGTCATCCAAGTGGACTCCACCAGGTTATATCACGCGTAAGCAGCGCGACGATTCGCACGATGGTGACGACGACGCAACCTTGACGGGGATGGAGCGTGGTGCAAGCTATGAGAAGAAGCATAGTGGGGCCGAGGGCGGTGGTGTCCCTAGTGAGGCGAGAGTCGAGAACGCTGTCTAATTATGTCTAATTGGGATGCCGTGGTGAAAGGGTTGTTCCGATGGATTGGGCCAGGAGTTAGGTGTTGAAATTGGTAAAATTTATCGTGTATTGTACGAGCATACCATGCTTTATGACTTAATGAGACGGGCGTTCACAAACATCTGGCCTGGCTTCGAAGTGACGTACAGCGGTCTCCCGTAGTGATAATGATCGATAATGCGCAGTCTGTGTTTGGCGATGCTAACACCGACAGTATCTGACCAACAAATTAGAAAGAATCGAAAACGCATGGCGCTAGCTGCAAATGATGTACTGCAACCGCATCCAACAGGCCAAGCACATGAGCCGCAGCCGCCAGAATCACAGCGACATGAAAGATCTGGTGGCTTGCACCGACGATATCGAACCGGTACGGAAACCACCGTTCGGGAACCTAGGGAACAAAAACGGCGTCAGCAGTCCGCTCCGAACCGACTTCAACTTCGGCATCAACAGCCCGGAGACGGAAAACCAATCTCACTCACCCTCGACGCATATGCTATCGCGCCCACAAGGTTGAACCCCACCATCCAAGCCACCCACGTCAACGACATGCGGCTTTTCTGTGCTTCCCATCCATGAATTGCCAACCCGTGGACAATAAAAACCGCCGAGCTGATCCCGAAGACGGCGTATAGGGCGGCGCGCCATCTTCGGAATCGGGGTTTGCCGAAACGGACATCGAGTGTACAGATCGCGCAGCCAAGAGCCATGGTGGTTACCAAGGCCCAGTGGAACCAGCGCCAGCTCCTATTGCACGGGAATCCGTAGTAGATTGTGGGCACGCTGGCACTCCACATCAGGACAAGAATGCCGACATAGTCGAGCTTGGTCCCCAACTCGGCGACAGTGGGGCTGTGATTCCAGACGATATGGCATCTGTAGCAGTTAGAGCCTGCTCTTTATGGGTGAGATGGAAAGGACACTAACAAGGCTGAGAGGAAGAAGCAGACCGCCACGCCGAGACAGTAGATACTCAACACTAAAACATCGCTCCATCCCGCCGATGGGTATGCCGTGAAGACATGGGAATGAATATACACTGGCAAGGACAAGAAAAGTAGGCAACCCAGAAAGTGCGACCACGTGCTGACAGTTTCGTTGTTGAGGTAGCAGAGACCGGCGAGCGAGTTGGCCAACGAGGCGGAGGTCGGTCGGTAGCCAGACAAGATGTATTCATTCTCTTGCTGCCATTGCGGTATATCTTGGTAGTTGAGCAGTTTTGTGCGTCGTCGAAGCTTTGGCGCTCTCGGGGTGGATTGTTGCTGTATCCTGGCTTGCTTCTGTTTCTCTGTACCTAAATTCCCCGGGAGAGCGACAAGGGCCCAGAGGACTGCCAGTGCCTGGCTCGATGTGGCAGTAGGCCGTGTCATACCGTCTCGAGACACCTGCCTATACGGCCATGAACATGGCAAATGTTGTCTGGTCAAAATATCCGACTCCGACTCCGAAAGCGGGAAACGGCACGGGTGAAGTGGTCGGTCTCAGATAACCTGCAGTTGGGAGACATGGTAGCGACCGAGATCGTCATAGCCGAGAACGGGATGTGGAGCATCCCGTTACATCTTGGGGTCTTGCTGGTGATTGCCACTAGAGGGCTCTTGCGAGTCAATGTCTTACACGGGGAATCGATGCCATATATCAGCGTGTTTCTTGGGAAGACAATCACGTTTCATGTGTCGTTCTGCTGTGCCACCAATCCTTCAGCTCCATCACTTCACCCTCGCACCAGCCTAGAGTCTCTGGATTCGCAACCCACCAGTTTTCCCCATTCTTGAGCTTGTCGCTTGCGTACTTTTTTAGACTGCCACCGTCGAATCTATGGTTCTTGACCCCGATGAGAAGGACCACACTGCCGACTGCAGGGCTGAATGCCTCGGGGTCAAGAAAGACGGTAAGCAGTACCTTCTTGGTAGTTGTTGGATCCGTGAGCCGCGCTGTGCGTTGGGTATATGGAGGTAAATGCGACGGTTCCAAATCCGACAACGACGCAACAACTGCGAGCACGTTGCACACCCAGTTCTGTTTGTACGGCAGCTTCGGGACCGAAGCCATGTTTGTAAGCTTCAAGGGTTGTGTTGGATCGTTGGACATCCATGGAAGAGACTTGTTCGCGGTGTCTTTGGACGCAAAACCCGGGGCGAGCGGCACTTGGTTAATGCGCCGTCCTGCTGCTCGCTCCACCGAGACTTGCAGGTCCTCGAAACCGTCCTCGGAATCCGAGCCATCTTGGGCATCTTTCGCAGGGCGTGTGGGCTCCATCTGTTGTGCCATAGACGCTGTCGACCTGGGCTTGACCTGTAAAGAATGCCACTTGGACCGAATTTTGCCAGACGTATCCTCTTCGCTAGCAGCAATCGCTGCTGGCCTCGTGGGTTCTCCCAGTCCCAGCAGCCGCCGATAGTCTCTGTTCCACCCGACGGTGATCAGATTCCCAACCAGAAGATATACCATCTTTCCCCTTGTCTTGCTTTGTCCTCCCACCTCTCCCTTACAGACATCCACTTCCCTCAGTTCAAAGTCGTCGAGACGGACATAGCAGCCTTCATAAACGTGTCCCCCGTCCACGAAGCAGTGGATATCGGGTCGCAGCAGCGCCTGGATACAGAGCTCTCCATCACCCAGTAAGATGCGCACGGTGCGGTAGCTTCGTTCGATGGGGATGTGGGTGTCGATTGCCTCAACGAGGAGCACAGAGCCCTTGATGCAGTATCTGGTGCGTAGGATGTCGGCAATCAGCAGTTCGGGCTCAATCGCGCATGTGGGGTCGATTGAGACAATGGCTGAGTCCGCGTCTCGGTCCGAGAAGGGAGACATTGGTCGAATACCGACTCCGTTGTCCTGCAGCTGTTGCAGACCTTTGTAGTTTGTGATCCATCTCGCAGGACGCGACTTGGGCCGCGTAGGTGAGGGGGGACGGGATCGCGGGGCAAAGTGGAGTGGATCAAATAACCCTAACCCATCCCATGCATAAACAGCTGGAGTTGGAATGGAGACTCCTGACGTTGAGCTCGAGAGGGGAAGACCTTTGTAGATTTAGGGCAGAAACTTTTACAAGACCGGTAGCGGCCTTCAGTGCTTTGCGCTTACCGTCTGGCTGATGTTTTATTCTATCACACAGGGCCGCAAGGAAACTGGGATGACTTTAAAAAGTTAACGAAACGGGGAAAGAATCGCCTACTGGAATTAACAAGTTTCGATTTATGTGGGTTTCAAATAATTGGTAGTAGTCACCATCTAGTCGTCATCATTAGAACTAAATTTAAGAAACTTCCTCGTTTGCTCGGATCTTCGAGTGGCTGAACCAGTTCTCTATGCCCTGGTCAACAAATCAGTGGAGGCCGAAAGCAGGCCCTCGGCAGGCGTGGACGAGGATCCCCAGAGTACTTGGGCAGCAAATGATGCCAACCTTCAGGTTCCTTCAGTCCTGTGGGCTCTGCCTTTGTATAAACTCATCTCGCATGTGTGTAGTTCAACCGGAAAACCATCTTCGAAATATCAAACAGGATCATGGCATACTCAAGGACCTAGATTGTCATAAAGTGTGTATTCCGTCAGGTATCAAAAAATAGCTCTCTATTAGGTGTGGAGGGCTGGGCGATTAAGAAAACTGCAAAGATGTAAAGAGTTTCGGATACTAAAAGGAAATAAGGGTAACAAGTCCGGTCCACGGAAGTACGATTTGCCACGACATAAACACCATAGGCGAAAGGGGTATGGCCTGTAACCTCCGCACCGCATGCGCCGTCGCTGTTTGCGCCTCAACTCTCTCTTCAATCCCTCCCTTTGACTCGAGAGCTTATGCCTCGCAGCACCTCCACCGGGATATCAAGACCGATCATGCTCGTAGCTGGCGGGGGATGCTGCGTGTTGTGCTGTTGATCAACCCCACCTGCCTAGTAGCCGTTCATTGTCATCCGTTGCGAGCTTCGGCTCATCTCGCGGTCAGCAGCAGGGCTGATGGGTCTACTGCCGTGGCCCTGTGCGCTGCTCTCCTTGAGCGCCAGAAGTTGCTTTGCACGGAACGTCTCGTAGTGAATCTGCGATGTCGTCTCGATGAGGTCCTGCAGATGGGTGCGAAGCAGGAAATTCCGGAGATAAATGAACTCGCAGTGGTTCTCGTCCTCAACGTTAATGACACCCCATCGGTTTTGGCGACCGCGGACCTGCTTGCCGTTGACAATGATCGACTTCTCGGACCCAACCACGGCAAATGGAATCAAATCCTGAAAGTTGTTAGCCTGTCATGCGGATGTCAGTAGAAAATTCAGCCGTACCTTGATCTGCGTGTTGATAGCCCGCTCCTCCTCATCGAGCTCATCGTTGTCATAAGGGTACATCTTGAGGTTGTGGAAGGCAAACTCCTCCTTGATGCGCTCCTTGAACGCCAGTCTTTCCTCAAGCGTGAGAGAGTCGGCCTTGGCAATGACGGGCACAACATTGACAACGTCCGAAAGCTTCTTGAGGACGACGATGTCAATTGGCTTCAGCGAGTGGCCAGAAGGCTGAATGAAGAAGAGGCAGCAGTGGATACGGGTGTCCTGGATATAACGCTCGCGCTGGGCCGTGAGCTCTTTCCGCAGGTACGCGGAGTGTTGGTCCTTGATGTACTTGACGATGGGGTCCCAGCACCGGTCGTTGTTGATCAAATCACCATAGCCGGGAGTATCCACAATGTTCAGTCGGAGGCGGACGTTGTTCTCTTCGATGATGTGCGACACGGACTGAATCTCGGTGGTGGAACGAATGATCTCATCAGGATTGAGTCTGCCCTTGGACTCAATGAGGTGGGAAGCGAAGATGGTATTAATCAAGGTCGACTTGCCCAAACCTGTCTGGCCTACAATGGAAAGACATGTCAGTTACAGGCTCGGGCCACGGTGGAGCTCAGGGTTGTGCCTCGAGCACTTACCGACGCAGATGACATTGAACTGGAAACCACGCTTCAGGAGCTTGCGCTCGATCTGAGAGGTAATACTGTCGAAACCAACGTGGCTCTGGGGGTGAATCGTGGCAGCGGGCATCGACGCCATTTTTTCTGCGGATGTGAACAATTGGCTAGAGGCCCTCTTCTATTCCAAAAAGCAGCTGGAAGTGGCCGTCGGGAACTGATTGACCTCGCCGACAGAGGAAACGCGACGGGAGAGAGGATGCGGGTAGATTGGAGATGGTGAGTGGTGAAGCGTTTCGTTGAAGTTCAGGAAAGGATGAATTTCTTCGCACCTTCCCGCCTCTAGCAGCTCTGGTGCCAAACAATAATTTCCCTTCAAAGGGTCTTAAAGCTGGCTGGGGAAAGGGGCAGGTGCTGGCCGGTTTGATTGGCCTAGTGGGGTCTGTGCTTCAGGCACGGCCAAAAAGAGCTTAGTGGTAGTCATGGCTGGGGGTGGACCGTGCAATGCCGGTCGGCTGAGTTGGATCATCGATCCGCTAACATTTTTTCTGGACGATGATCAACTCGCGATTGTCAACCTCCGAACCAACGACGTCAACAGGTAACTGTCGCCAACGAAGGGTTCCGCGCCGGACGAACGCTAATACAGGACGGGAACTAAAGCCTTCAACATCTTGGACTAGAGCCGGTTGTCGAGGTGGCGGTGGACGAAACGATTGCGATATGGCTTTGGCGACACCGACAATGAGGATAGCCACTTCCGGCTCCCCTTTTCTCCCCCGGCTCCTCCCACCGGCGCTCTTTTCCGCGCAAAGATTACAGCAAGTTCGGCAGCTACAGTTCTCCCTGCCGTTGTTCCCCGCGGTCGCTCTCGCAGTTCCCGCCTCGTTCCAATGGAGTCTTCCATCACTACCATCGATTCTTGAAGGGATCTGGGAAGGGATCTTGAAGGCAGTCCCAAAGAAGAAGACTTCACACATGAAGAAGAGACATAGGCAGATGGCCGGCAAGGCGTTGAAGGATGTCACACATCTGTGCAAGTGCCCATCTTGCGGGAAAACAAAACGAATGCACTACCTGTGCCCATACTGCACAGCAAGTAAGGGTTCCCTTCGGGATTGCCGGGGATCTACTGACGGAGATTTTAGAGCTTGGCGAGATGTTGAATAAAGATATGAAGGACAGTAACGCAAAGAAGTATTGAAAAGGAGGCATACTAGAATACATCGGTTTCGCCAACTGCTATACGCGTCCACCACGCGCAAGACTCTGAGTTCGGAGTGGCTGTCCCCCATGTCAAAGGTTTCCAAATGTATATATGTGTACCGGCGGTCTTGTACGATACTGAGTCTGGGATCTTGTCATACTGTAGTCTCTTAGGGATACAGATATGGTTCAGGGAAGCCAGCTTAATTCCGTCTGTTTTTCACAACCCGGATTTTTTAGTTTTTGGGACGTCCTTCAGCACTGCAGCGCCCTCCGGCACGCCGCAAAATCTGAAAATAGATTTGGACCAGCTTGAATGCTGAAAAATTTTCGGATCGGAGAAAAACACCAAGCTCACCAGTCCACAAATCCATTGAGCGTGCAGTCCTCCGTAGCTATTTCTGTATTTAGTGAGAGACAACGATATGACAGTAATTATGGCAGTGTAGGGCCAGCAGGGATGTCCAAATAAAAAGAGCAAAGTAGAAGCTGGGGAATCAATTGCACTCAGTTTACAACGACGCCATGGAGCAATGTGACGTCTGCGCTTCCCCAAAACCCCAAACTGCCCCACCACCTCAACTAACGCAAGCTGTGTGATCCAAACTGCAACCGATCAACCCAGTTAATTTTACATGGAGAGCTAACAATGGTAAGCGGAGAATCCTGGCACTCTTCACAAGAGTTTGCTGACAGAAACCAGTCTAAGCAATATCTCACTATCCACACGGTGGACGACGGTAAGCCGGTGCTTGACTTACCCCGCCATGGCTGCTCGACAGCGATGTAGCTCCTAGCTGACCGCGTTGGAACCTAGCCCACCCGACCACGATATTCTCAATCGCCGCGACGAAGACTTCTCTTATTTCTGCCAGCGGCTCTGCAACTTTGCGAGTTCACAGCACAACCGATCCAACCTTCCCTTTGCAACAGGAGATTCAAAACGCTCACAGGCTTGGCTGCCACCATGTTTGCACAGCGCGCGGTGGCCCAGGTAATGTCGCAGCCAGCGTCGGCTTCGAAGGCGATGTTAAAATCTGGCGCTGCGCGAATAATACGAGCAATAGCAACACAGAATGGGCACTGTGGTGGGCGATCCCGCCGACTAAGGCAGGCAGCGGTGAACCCTGGGCGGTTGCGCTGAGCGCTGATGAGAACTACCTCGCCTGCACGACCCACGATGGTTGTATCCATGTCTGGGATATTTCCAGTCGCGAGCGCATCCAAACATACGAGACGGGAAGTAACACCGGTGATGGGAGCTTCGCAATGGCGGTTGACCTGAGCCAGGATGGCAAGTTCACGGCGAGCGGGCATGAAAGCGGTGCGGTATTTGTATTCAACAACGATGCTGGAAGGATGGCGTATTCGCTCTCTGGTAAGGGACTCACCTCTCGTAGGGCTATGGCGGGCTCCCCCTCGTTGGTTCTGCGCTGTTGCTGTCTATTCATTTCTAACGCAATAGTCCAGGACTGGCATCGCCCATCAGGGCAGTCGCCTTTTCCCCTGGATGCACACTCCTCGCAGCGACCGGTAATGCCGGTCTCATTGCTATCTACGACATAGAACGCGGCGAGCATGTCGCAAATCTGTCAGTTCCGGGCAGCTCACCGGCATGGATCTCGTCACTGGACTGGAGTGAAACCGGCGAGTACCTTTTGAGCGGCGCATTGAACGGCAAGGTAAAGGTCTGGGATGTTACACGAGGTGCCTGCGTCGCCACCCACAGTGAAACCGAACATGCCATCTGGAGTGTTCGGTGGCTGCCGAAACAAGAGGGAGCGGTTAATAGCGGAATGGGGAAGGGAGAGAGGTTTTGCGCTGCAGGGGCGAGCAACAGTCTTTGCTTTTACCGGGAGGCCACTGGCACATAGGGTGTCTTCAAGCTGGGCAATTCCAAACATTCCAAAAATTCAAGCCAGGCAGGAGCGAATGGGATAGAGAAAACCAAACACGGGAAAACAGCTTCGCAAGGAAGCGACTGGTTTCTAGCACATGGAAGGGTTTTGATACGGAGTATTGCAATATCCCATGTCTATCAACGGCGAGTTTACTATTTCGCCCTCACGAGACCAATACCGTTCTTCAAGAAATATTGTGTCGGCCCGGAGTGGTGATGGGAGCTCTCCAAGAATGCCAACAATATTCAAGGTGTGGGGGATGTTAGAGATGGGTCTTGGCCAAAGTCACCTGATCTGGCGCACTGGTCGCGCCTGCCAGGTTGCCGTGCCAGCGGTTTTATCGAAAGCACCACCTTGCCCCGAATGCAAAGGCAGCCCGAGATCTTCAAGTGACAATTGAGAGCAAAGCTTGATCTTCTTTCCCATTTCGCCCATAATTATTTCTCGTAAAGCAAGCGACAAACCTAAGCCGTTGCACTACCACTTTCGCCCGACTTCTCACACAACCAACGCCTGACGTCACCCCACTCATCGACCACCCACCGTTTCAACTCCCTAATCATGCCCGCTACACGCAAGTCAGCCCGCCATTCAGGCGGCCACGGCAAGCAGTCAACGCTTAGCTTCAATCACCGTGTGACCAAGGCTGTGCCCAAGTCCATCAAAGACGGCAAGCCGTCAGCCCTATCTAAAGAATACATTCCCGAGCCTGAGCCGGAGAAGACCCACACCGAAGACGTTGTCGTCGCCCCGACCCCGACCCCGACAGTCGCTGAGCCCGAGGTGGAGAAATCAGAGGCGGAACTCAAAGCGGAGAAGATTAGCAATGCGGCAGTTGAGCGGTACTGGGGCAAGATTGAGGAGTCGAGGAAGGCAAAGGCGGTGCACAAGAAGCATACGCAGGACTTGACGACCGGGGAGAAGGTGTTGCGGTACTTTGATGTGAGCTCGCAGTATGGGGTATGTTTCTCCTTCCCATTTTTTTCTTCGTCGGTTTTTGAGTCATGGGAGTAGCTAACGGATATGCGCCGTTAGCCGTGCATTGGTATCACTAGACTCAAACGGTGGCAACGGGCAGAGATGCTTGGTCTGAAGCCGCCGATTGAGGTCCTCACCGTTCTTCTGAAGGAGGAGGCACAGGATAACAAGGGCATTGAGCGGGCGCATATTGATGACCTGCTCAACTCGGCGACCGCAGATGCCTGAATGATTGTTTTCTCCCGGTTATGATGTACAACACGACGGGTGGGGCGGCGCGGTGTTTTTGGCGTTGGGGGCATTTGGAGTTACATGGCAGTGCTTTCTGATATCTTCCAACAAGACTGGAGCCAACTGGACGGCCAGATAAAAAGAGGTATCTACAGTGTGGTATCTGCGCTATGAAATCCACTTGATTGCCGTTTCAGTACCAGATGCTTCTAGTTCGATGGTGTGGTATGATTTCTTGTCCCTGAGATTCTAGCTTTTTGATAGTGTCGTAGAGGAAAAAGTCTATCAAGATAGCATTGACCTGGGCGTCTGGGTGTTTCCTCTTGATTTCTCGCCGGATTAGCTCAACGCACCAGATACTGCAGCCTGGGATCATATTTGTGTCAGTTGAGCCCAGCCACGGCAAGGTTGTATGCCCACCTCTTAGCTGCATCTCCCAGTTCCCTCCTAAGGGCAAGTCTCGCTTCGCTCTGAGCGCCGCGTCCAGTGGTGGGCTGAAGCCCAGACACCCGAGGGTCTGTAGCATTTGGGGTACACGATAATCTGCAAACATGGTGATCTTGTCAATGTCGCGGAACGCACCATATTCTTGCCCTTCAAAGCATGCCCACAAGTCGGCCACAAAGATTTGGGCTCTCTTTAGCAAGCGGACTGGTTCACGTCGCCCTTGGAAACGGTGTTCATCCCGGAAGCAGTTGAAGTCTCGCGCAAGCAGGTTCACGAGCCCTGCAGCTGACCCATCAGCAGCGGTGATCAGGTTCACGGGACTGCATTGGTATTTCTTTGCAACACGTTAGAGCAAGGCAAAGTGCAATACCAACGGGGGAAAAAACAAGGCCAACCTCGTAAAGAACATTACCGGCCTCGCGCAGACAGGCAAGACGCTCTGCTAGCAGAGGCATCTCTTCATCTGTGCATGACCTAAAGATGTGCCTCAAGCTATCCAAGGTACATTCTTCCTGGTCTTGCCAGAAATGAGGATCGGTGATAGGTATCCCTTTGCGGCATTTGATCAGCACAAAGCCCATCATCGACTCAGACTGCGGGTGAATTATTCAACAATGGGAATAGCCCCTGAAGAAACTCAAGCAAACCCACCTTCATCCAAGGCCCTCTGCAGAGCGGCAACTAAACTCCAGTAGCCTGTCCAGGTCTTGTCCCGGTACGAGATAGCAAAGCGCTGGTCCTCAGGCTTGTCAGACCAGAACGAGAAGTTAAGCAGATCCATAGTGAAGATGAAAGCCACGGTGCTCTCATTCTTAGTCTTGGGGTGGAGTTCGTGGGTTGCCCAAGTGGCAGGAGAATACTGCTTCTCCTGCATTTGCGCGTGGATGTAAGCGGCCGCCTCCTTGCAGGACCGCATGTCCAGCGCAACATCGATGGAGTTGTCATAGACATATTCTGCGCCCTCCAGCACCTTTGTCTCGGGCTCCTGATTGACTGCTACATTCCCCCGGAGATGCTGCCGTAAAAAGTCGAGCAAATCATGGTCGACTTCGTCGTCCGACATTGACTGCTTGCCAGGGGGGTTTGTAAAATGAAAATAAAAAATGAATAAAGAGGCGGTTGGTATTCCAAGGAGAATGCGAAGGCGTCTTTCTCAGTGCTCCAGTCTGTAAAAGGGGGGAAGCAGGCTTGGGGATGATCCAAGGATGGCCTTGTCCAAAACGCTAGCCGATAGCGTATGCGGTGAGCTTAACAGGCACTTCGTGGGGAATTCAAAGGCTGCAGACCAATGCTTGTTGCAGAATATGTTGAATCTCGTTTGAGGCGCTTATCAGGTCGTAAGTAAGAGCTGTTTGGAATGTCAAAAACAGCATTGTTCAACCCAACGTTTTTATCCTAGGTTCAAGATTAGAGTCGGTGGGCAGCTGTTAGTGGCAAGGAGCTACAGGGCGGCCAATGAGGTGGCCCACATGCAGGGTCCCAGGCCACCCGGCTGTTTAGCGCGATTGCCTGTAGGCCTTGGCGCGACCATGATGATGGTTCGAGCTGGAACATTTTTAAACCTGGACTGTGAACCTGCCTGCCAATCGACCTCCCACATCTCACCCGAGGCCCCGAGTCACCCCGCACACCCTCCAGAGACCAACATGGGATGGACAGGATACCCATAAACCCCAAGCTGAAACCTACCCACCCAGAAACATCCACCCTCGACACTCCATCGCAAACCCTCCACAAACCGCCCGCACAATGGAGTCCACCAACGGCAACACCACAGTCGTGGTCCCAGTCTCAGTGTCGCCCCTAACTCGCGATACCTCGAACTCGCACTCTCTTGGCAGGGGTCTCAACGCCCAAGTGAAGCAGGTAACCTTTGTCCCGTTGTCTCCCTCTCTGCCCCCATCCACGGTTTGCGACTGCGCATTCCCTGGCACACACAGCCTTGCGCCTCCCATCTCACCTTTCTCCCTTGCATTGAAGCTGTAGGCGACCAGCTGGGCCGTATGCGCCGATAAAAAGATGTGTCGCTGACCAATGTCGCATAGTGCCGAGTGCTCATGGTAGGCGCCGGAGGCATCGGATGCGAGCTCCTGAAGAACCTCGTCCTCACAGGCTTCGGAGAAATCCACATTGTCGATCTCGATACGATCGATCTCAGCAACTTGAACCGCCAATTCCTTTTTCGACACGAACACATCAAAAAGTCAAAGGCACTTGTACGTCGGATGGTCCACCGGAGGCTTTGCGACGGGTAAGCTGACGAGACAAATAGGTTGCCAAGGAGGCAGCGCAAAAGTTCAACCCGGCGGTCAAGATTATTGCGCACCATGCCAACATCAAAGATTCGCAGTTCAGCATCGAGTGGTTCGGCGGCTTCAAGATCGTCTTTAACGCGCTAGATAACCTCGAGGCGAGACGACATGTGAACAAGATGTGCTTAGCGGCCGACGTGCCCCTGATTGAGAGCGGGACCACGGGTTTTAATGGCCAAGTCCAGGTTATCAAGAGGGGTGTCACGGCCTGTTATGACTGCTCGCCAAAGGAAACGCCCAAGTCCTTCCCCGTTTGCACGATCCGCAGCACTCCGAGCCAGCCTATCCACTGCATCGTCTGGGGAAAGAGCTATCTATTGAATGAGATTTTCGGCGCGAGCGAAGACGAGTCAGCGTTCGATCACACAGCAGATGGAGAAAATGCCAAGGAGATTGAGGAGTTGAAGAGGGAGTCGGCAGCCCTCCGGAGGATTAGACAGTCTGTTGGGACGAAAGAATTCCCTCAGATGCTCTTCGACAAAGTTTTCAACACTGACATTGTCCGCCTTCGTTCAATGGAGGACATGTGGAAGGGTAAGGTACCGCCGGAACCCCTCGACTACAAGATTCTCCTGGAGAAGTCGGCAGAAGCGATCGCCGCAAAGGATAAAGTGGTCAAAGACGGCCAAAAGGTGTGGTCGTTGGAAGAGAATCTGGCCGTGTTTAACAACAGTCTAGAGCGCTTGAGCAAACGAGTGCTTGAGATGAAGGCTGCAGAGCAAGACGCGACCATCACATTTGACAAGGATGACGAGGACACTCTCGACTTCGTCGCCGCCAGTGCCAACATCAGATCTACATTGTTCAGCATCCCCCAGAAGTCCAAATTTGATATCAAGCAAATGGCCGGCAACATCATCCCTGCCATAGCCACCACGAATGCCATCGTAGCTGGACTCTGTGTCTTGGAGTCCTTCAAGGTGCTCAAGGGGGAATATGACGCAGCGAAAGAAGTATTTTTAACACCATTTAACCCGGATCGGCTTTTGGGTGCTTCTAAGTCTCGGGAGCCGAATCCCGAGTGCCCGGTTTGCGGAGTCTTCCGACTACACGTTTCTGTCGATCTGTCTCAGGCCACCCTCAATGACCTTGTCGAGGATGTCTTGAAAGCCCAGCTAGGCTACGGAGACAAGGATTTCTCCGTCTCGAGTGAAGTTGGCATTCTCTACGACCCAGATGAGACTGACAACCTTGATAAAAAGCTGGCCGATTTGGGTAAGTCATCCGAAATAGACTTTGTGGAGTGCTGCTAATACTGTACAGGTATTAAATCTGATTCATTCATTACCATTGCGGATGAAGACGACGATGCACCCTTTGTCAACGTCGTTCTCGCCGTCCAAGCGTACGGTTCCTTATCCTCCGTGAATGTTCACTCGGCCATTACTGACCTGATGTGCAGCTCGACAGAGTCCTCGGCTGATGGGCCCATCAAAGGCATCTGGACGGAGGACGTGAAAATCCCCACCAAGAAACGCCAACCGCCCCCACCAGAGCAGAACGGCACCAGCCATGCAAATGGAAAGCATGATCTCAACGGAAGCGTTTCCAAATCGGTGCCCGCCAAACGTGCTCATCCTGAAGATGATGATGGGCACATGACTAAAAAGGCAAAGACCGTCACGGCGGATGACGAGGTGATCATACTCGACGATAACACCGGCGGAGCTATTGTTATTGATGACGACTAGGTTCGTCCATTCATCTTCTTTGACAGCCTCAAAGAGCACTTAGGCCACCATCAAGGTTGAGTATGCAGTTGTTTGCATACTCGTTCTTGGCCAAAAAGGCGACAGCGTCAGCGACTTCGTCGGGTGTGCCAAATCGCCCAGCGGGGATTTTTTCAAGGAACGCGGGATCCTCTCGAAGAGCTAGAAGATGGAGAAGGTGTGTAGGATTAGCAAAATGTTTTGGGGAGCTCAAATGTAAGAATATAAGCGGTCTAGGGAGACATCACGGCACAGCTTGTCGACGGGAAACATGACGAGGAGGGCGTTCACTGGGCGTTTCAGTGATTTGGCTTTGAGATGGTACTCACAGGGCAACAAGGACATTTGGGCAATTGGGGCATTGTGGATGGGAAAGGATAGACCGGGGGGATAGGGTCCGTCACGGGTCTCATACCTTTTGTCATGTTCGTACGTATGTAGCCCGGCAAGATGGCGTTGACCCTTATACCATACCTGCTCCATTCGACTGCTAGGGATGTTGTCACCCCTGGTGATAAATCGTCAGCTTGACTTTTTTCAACTTTTCAACTTCTCAGCAATAGGCGGACATACCAACTAGGCCTGCCTTGGCGGCTGCATAGACGGCCGCGCCAGTGGTGCCCTTTCGCGCTAGTAGGCTGGACACATTGATGATGCACCCGGGCCGTTTGTTAAGAATCCACCCACGCCCGATTTGCTTGCATCCGTAGATGGCTCCAGTCAGGTTTGCCGCAAGGAGCATATCAATATTCTCCTTTGCTATCTTGGCAAGTAAGGTACTCTGGCTAACGCCTGCACAGTTCACAAGAATATCGGCTTCGGGCTATGGCCGGGGTTAGAATATGCGGAGGAGCATAGAGGGAAATGGAAAAAAAAAAAAAGTACAAATCTGTCCCTAACGGATATCCAGTCCTCCATGTCCGTCACATTGAGTCTCCACGACTCAATTTGGCCGGGTCCTGGTGACCCTGCCGGACGGGTACACTTTTTACTGAGCTCGATTCGCGCCTGGTTGCAAACACCATCCAGCTTCTCGTTATCGCGGCCCAAGAGGACAACATCGGCACCCTCACGGGCGAGGCGAACTGCGGTGGCGAAGCCAATGCCGCCTGTTGCACCTGTGATTAGGGCCTGCTTCTGTACTAGACTGGCCCCAAACATGGCTGCCGCTGCAGAGATGGATGCGCGTAAAGTCGGATGGATATCAAATCGGCCAGTATTTGGTGATGTTGCTGAGGTGAGAAGAACGGACCGGATTCCGCGGACTCCCGCAGCAGCAGCGGGAAATGAACACCCTCACTGGAGACAGGAGGTTTCTCCTCACGTTGCAAAACCGTGAGGGTAAATGATTTCATTTGCGAACTTGAAATGACGTTGCAACTCGTCTTCCTCGGAGGTGAAATTTGTATCCCACTAACACTGATCCGTCGCGTTTTAAGAGAGGTTCACGCGCAGCTACAGGTGCGCTAAGGCCCTTTTTTTTTTTTTTTTAAGTGGGGGTGGGATCAAACTTTTGGCTTTAGCGATCTCGCGGCTCGCCGACTTGGCATTCTCGCGGCGACTTTCCGACTCTGTAAACCTCACTCCGCCTCCGCGGCAGGATTGATGAGTTTCCCTCTGGGTCTGTACATTCAATTGTGTTCTCTCGACACCCCGCCGCCGAAATAAATCATATCGAACAGGTCCTGTCCTTTTCCTCGGCGCCGAGTTCCTGCAGACAAATGGTGACGAGTCCGAAACGCGCGCTCACATGAATTCTACCGGCCGTGGCTCCGGCCCCGTCTCCACGCCTCTCGATGCCGCATCGCCGACCGTCGCCCCCGGGAAGCCTTCCGAAAATGGTGCTGTGGATGCAGGATTGAGAAGTTTACACCATTGTACGTCTTACGCACCCGATTTTCTTGCGCCCCCTTCTAGGTAGCCCAGCGGGGCCCCCGCGCGCGTGCGGAACATGGATGTGGAAGACAGGCGGGACCTGGTGTTCTCGGGTCGTATACAAGTTTCGGACTCGTTAACCCAGCGCTTACTGCGCATCCCACTACTCCACGTTGGAGCACCCTGGCCGAGTACAGGAAGAAGAGTGTTTGCTGACCTCAGTGCGCAGACAGGCGGGCGTTACCAACATGGCGGTATACACTTCGGCAGCGGATGCTCCCGCTGATTCGGTGGGAAACCCCGTATCTAGCTTGGATCCAATCCAAGATGCGTACACCAGCTCTCGATAGCTACTTCGCCATCACGGCCAACCTCGGCACACATACCTTCTTCATGGTCGGGCTGCCTATGATGTTCTGGTGTGGCTTCTCGGCATTTGGCCAGGGGTATGCTTTTCACACTTGAGGATATCGGGCACGGCACAAGGAGATGAGCTGACAAAAGTCCAGACTAGTTCACATCCTCGCGGAAGGCGTCTTCTTCACGGGCTTCATAAAGGACATGCTGTCTCTCCCGAGACCCCTTTCACCCCCTCTCCAACGAATCACCATGTCCGGCTCAGCGGCGCTCGAGTACGGCTTTCCCTCGACACACTCAGCCAATGCCGTCTCAGTGACCGTCTACGCCATCTCGTGTTTGCATAGCGATTCCAATATCTTCGGCCCAAGCACAACACTCGCTCTTGAGGCACTTGCCTACTGCTATGCCATCTCCATCGTCCTTGGCCGTCTCTACTGCGGTATGCATGGATTCATCGACGTCATCGTTGGCTCCCTAATGGGTGCCGCCATCTCCCTGGTCGAGGTTCACTACGCTCCCCGCCTCGAGGCCTGGATGCACGCCAGTACCTGGGTCGCGCCCTTGCTGGTTGCCCTAGTCATCATCGTCCTCGTCCGCGTCCATCCCGAACCAGCAGACGACTGCCCCTGCTTCGACGACAGTGTTGCTTTTGCCGGTACCATCATTGGGCTTGAATGCGGTATTTGGCGCTTTGCCCGCAGCCAATGGGGCTCCCTCTACTACGGTCCTGACGCCTCCTTCGATCTATCAGCGTTGGGTTGGCCGCTCGCTGTAGCCCGTGTCATCTTTGGCGTCCTGGTCATCGTTGCCTGGCGCGAACTCGCCAAGCCTACGTTGCTGCGATTCCTCCCTCATCTTTTCCGTGTCATTGAGACGCACGGTTGGTCCCTTCCACGTCGGTTTTTCGTTCCGGCCTCCGAGTACAAAGACGTGCCGCTCCATGTTCGTGATGACAATGTGCTGCCGAATGTCAGTGACCTGCCGAAGTTGGTCCGGAGCATCCGAGGTCCTGGCCGGGGCAGGTCGGTGAGCATTGGTCCGCAGAGCGCTGCGGACGCCTACGAGACCCTGGCATATCGTGAGAGGAGGAGGAGGGAGAGCTTGGAAAGCGAAGGAGGCGGCATTAAGAGCAAGAGCAGTCTAACAGGGCTCAAGGAAAAGGCTGCTGCGGCAGGTGAAGCCGTGGTAGTGGGCGAAGAGCATGTTGGGGCATCATCTGGCGTTCAGAGTGGAAGCCTGGCCGACTATGAGCAAATGATGGGGAGAGGTGTAGTCTCTGGACACGATGCAGCGAATGGAGGACCTGTGGAGGGCATTCCGGAGGATGAGTTGGGAGAGAAGGAGATGTTCGACAAGCTGGTAAAGCCAAGAGTGAGGTACGACGTTGAGGTAGTGACAAAACTAGTTGTCTACACCGGTACGTACCCCAGCCTCCCTTGAGAGATTCCTCCTGCTGACAAGATATAATAGGCATCGGATGGTTGGCAGTAGACGGGATTCTAATTGTATTCGAGATGGTGGGTTTAGGGGCTAGCCATCTCAGTGTTCGATGATAGAGCATGCTCACGCCTGATACGATACATTTTCGCTACCCTCTTGCCATCTAAGTAGTACAGTTGCAGATAATGACCTGGAGACATGATCGTGGAATGAATGGATAATGATAAATGGAGCCTGCGGCTGCCTACATGTACACTTGTGTGGTATGGATGGGTCTTTCGGTGCACTTGCTCTCGATAGATGGCAAATAAAAAAGCCAATTTACCTACCAATGTGCCTCGATAGTTTCACTGGGAAGGGCAACCTGTAGCTTCCCGATTTTGTGCTAACAGGCCGTCTTGGCGGGTGCCTGCCTCGCACAAAACTGCGAATTGGCCCCCTTTGTTCTGCAGCTTTGCAGCGCAGATAGTAATGACAGTCCAGATGCAGATTTGGTGAAAGCCAAGTGACGTTATCGAAGAGCTTTGGTGAGGTCAGTGAAGAACAAATGCGTTTAGCCAGAGATCAGCCTGTCGTCCTCGCTGAAGATCACGTGCTGGGTTGGGGTCGATTTTACTGTTTCCTGATCAAGTTTAGTCTGATCTTCCGGGCTTTTTCCATCCACTAGCGTCGATTTCACTTTCATGCAAGTGCTGGCCGCGAGGTCGCATTTGGTTGCCAACTTCTGCAACAGCGCCCTGCCGCCACCACTTCCATTCAAGGAACCCGACGAGGGAGGGGGCAATCTGAGCCTGACTGCCACGCTGAAATTGTGCGACGCATACCTACCAGGTAAAAAATATTACTGGCAGATTTTTCTCTCTGGCCCGAATGCGCAGCCCTCTCAACTTTAGAGGGCGAGTTACCATTGAGAGAGATTTGACTCATCGAATCGCAAAAGGGTTTTTTTCCCTTCGCGCCCTGCCCAAGGGAGAAAATCCACTGGAGCCGCTCACTACGACACTAGCCGGCAAGCGGTTAGCGCACTGTGGCTCTTCCCCCTTTTGGTTCAAGCTCGCACATTTTAATTGATCAGCCCATTCCGCCTCCCAAATCGGCCCACAGTTGAACACAGCAACCAGCCAAACCAGACACCCCATCGTCCCCCAACCCCCCGCCCTGCCAGTCGTCGAAACCACGAACCCCCGAGTTATCGGACCTCCAGGCCTTTGCAAACCTGCCACTTCCGCACTTCACTCCCGGCAACTCTGCGAAGGCGCCTAGGCGCCCCCCTTCTGTCGATCTGTGATACCAGAGGGCCCCGTTTTTTTTTCCTCCCATCGGATCCGTCAGCTCTCACGTCACTCGTTGCCGCTACAAAATTCGGACGCATGTAGCATCCAGGATCATGTCCACTGAAGCGATTGGCGCTGCGGCGCCTGAGACGACAATCGTCATGGACGTCGTCGAACAACCCACCGCCGCCCCTGCCAGCGCTGGCAGCTCTAGAAGCACAGGACTGCATTCGCCACCCGACAGCAACAATGCGATGAACCTCGACGGCAGCGACTCAGAACTTAGCGACATCGACGAGGTGGCCGACAAGCTAGCCGGCAAATTCCATATCGGCGCCGCACCAGCCCCGCCTGTCGAGACCACAGCCGATGCCGCACCAAAGGTCGAGGATGAAGTCGAGGACATTGGTGAGGTCCTTCCCGACCATTACTCGGGCACGGTGCCGGTGTTCAAGCCTACCATGAAGCAGTTTCGCGACTTCAAGCTCTTCGTACGTCTTCACCTTATCGCGGCGCAAGGTAGATGCGCGCGCTGCCCATACTGACACGAGGGATACAGATGGAAAAGGTCGACAAGTACGGCATGAGATCCGGCATCATCAAGATTATTCCTCCGCAGGAATGGAAAGACTCTCTGGAGCCATTGGATGATATGATCAAGACAATCCGTGTGCGCGAACCGATCAAGCAGGACATCATGGGCTCCAACGGAACCTATCGACAAGTCAATATCCTCCATGGCCGTTCCTATAATATTCCCCAATGGAAGGCGCTTTGCGACCAAAGCGAACATCAACCGCCAGCGAGGCGTGGCGAGCGCAGGGCAAACGCGGAAAAGCACAAGCCCACACGATCCACCCGTTCGACAGCTGCGAGCACCTCGAAGAGCACCACTGCTCCAGCCAAGAGAAAACGGGGTAGGCCAAGCCGAGCTTCGAGGCGCTTGGTGGACGAGGAGCCGGAGGAGGAAGCAGAAGAGCGCCCAATGACGCCGGTGTCTCCACTGCCTGAGAAGGAAGAGGTTGTGGAGTCTGTGGAGCAAGATCCAGGTGTGGAAGAAGCATGCGACGAGAAGGACGACGAGCCAGTCGTGCGCAGAATGGGCTTCACGAGGCAATCCAAGCCCAAGACACAGTCGATATCTGCTCGCCGAAAATACAGCCGCCGTGAAGGCTCCGCCAAGATTGATGAGGAAGCTTTCCGCGACTTCAACTACAACGTGGATATTTCCGACTATACTCCCGAGCGCTGTGAAGAACTTGAAAGGGTTTACTGGAAGACACTCACTTACGCCCCCCCTCTCTACGGCGCGGACCTCATGGGGACGCTCTTTAGCGAATCAACCGAGCTTTGGAATCTCAACAAGCTGCCCAATCTTCTGGACGTGCTCGGAACCAAAGTCCCTGGCGTCAACACGGCATATCTCTACCTAGGAATGTGGAAAGCGACATTCGCGTGGCACTTGGAGGACGTTGATCTTTACAGCATTAACTACCTCCATTTCGGTGCTCCAAAACAATGGTACAGTATATCACAAGCCGATGCCCGGCGTTTCGAGGCTGCCATGAAGAGTATCTGGCCGACCGAGGCCAAGGCCTGTGATCAATTCCTTCGACACAAGGCGTTCCTTATCTCACCAGCACATCTCAAACAACATTACAATATTACTGTCAACAAGTGTCTCTCGTATCCAGGCGAATTTGTGGTCACATACCCTTACGGATATCACTCCGGGTACAACCTGGGGTTCAACTGTGCTGAAGCCGTCAACTTTGCCCTGGACAGCTGGCTGCCAATGGGCAAGATCGCGAAGAAATGTCAATGCGCTCAAGCCCAGGACAGTGTCTGGGTTGACGTTTATGAAATCGAACGAAAACTACGAGGTGAAGAGACGGAGTACGAGGAAACAGAAGATGAAGAGGAGGACGAGGAAGAAGACGACGAGAATGAGACCGGTCTCCCAAGTCCGCCGTCTAGTCACACCGTCAGGGTCAAGGGCGCTGGCAGAAAGCGGAAGCGCTCAGCTAACGACCAGGGCGATGGCAAGGTGAAGGTCAAGAAGGTCCGCCTACGTCTTAAGACACACGTAGAACCCCCTTGCTGCCTATGCCCCCACGATATTCCAGGGGCAGCCATCCTGCCGACGGACGACGGACGCAAGGCACATAGGATGTGCGCTCTTTACCTCCCCGAAACATACATCGAAACAGTGGACGACCAGGAAATCATTGCGAATGTAAACGGCATCGACAAAGCACGTCTCGACCTGAAGTGTCTCTACTGCCGCTCAAAGAAGGGTGCTTGCTTCCAGTGTTCACAGAAGAAGTGCCACAGAGCCTACCACGCCACTTGCGGTGCAGCCGCTGGTGTGTTCGTCGAGGAAGCGGAAGTGCCTGTTTTTGGCGAGGATGGTACCGAGTACAAGGAGCAGGCATTCGAGTTTAGCTGCCGCTTCCACCGCACTAAACGGGACAGGAAATTGGAGGGAGACGCTCTAGAGGAGAACAAGCAAATTCGGGAGGCTGCAGCCGCGCTCAAGCGGTACGACATCTGCCAGATACAATATTTCCGGGACGACATTTTTGCTGGTATCGTTCTCGAGAACCGCCACGACGAGGAGATGCTGCTTCTCCAAGTCGTTCCCAACGGGTACGTTGGTCTAGGTTGGTTCAGTGGTCGCAAGCTAACTCTCGATAGTGATCGAGTCGAGGTCGAGTGGAAATGGCTGCTCCTGCCCGATCCAGCAGACTTCCGCTTGCCCAAGGCATCGGCTAACGCTATTCCCTTGCCAACATCGAGGAAAGCTCAGAAAGAGCTCAACGCCAAGCGGGCTGTGGACGACCTGCCCAGAAAAGATGACGAATTTGGCACCGGGCTCGTCTGGGCGGAATTTCATGCAGGTGATGCCATCTGGAATAGCGAACAGGTCAAACTTGACTTTTCCAAGGAAAACCAAATATGGCACTATCTTGGAGCAACGTCTACCGAGACCAAAGCTCAGTATACCGAGGATGTTGCTCGGCCTATGCACAACCTGAAGAGCAATTTCCTGGATACCATACCGAAGCCTCCTAAGCCGGTGGCTGCCGCCCCGAGGCGATCGTATGCGCCACCACCAGGTGTGCTACCCAAGGTGACGCCAGTGCCTCTGCCTGAGCTGCCATTCGTGAAACAGGAGCGGCCATATATATATAAACCACGGAAGCCAATGGAGCCGGAGTTTGGCGCCCCGTTTGCAGCACAGAAGTTTGCGCCGAGACTCTCAGCCGCCTCGCCAGGACCCATGCTACCACAGATGCAGCCCCACCAGTTTGCGCCGCATTCACCACTCCCGCAGCCAGTCTACCCTCAGAAGGTCCCGCTTCAGCCCGGAACACAGCAGATGCGGCCCCCGCCGGCCTTGCCTCCGCAGCCACTCCGAATGCATGGCGCCCGCCAGCTCAAGCCCGTGCCGCGACCACCCACCAAGGACCGGCGACAAGCGAAGTCATCAGCAGCAATCCCGTCGGATCGGTTCGCGCCTGTCGGAGGTATTAATGGATTCCCGCAGCTTCCTGGCTTGACCTGGCCCCCAGCTCACATGAAATCAGGGCACCATTCTCAGCATTATGCAAGAGTCTGGTCTTCGGACGCGGCTGCTGCTACTGGACCGCCTCCCACACCGATGACGTCGTCCATCATCAAGTCATCGGCATCTGGCCATCCACCCGAAGGTGCAGGAGAACAGCCGCTTACGAGCGCACATATGAAGTATCGGTTTTTCCAGATACACCATAACAGGTAGGGGACGAAGGGCAATCGCTCTCAAGATAACATGCTGAAACTCTGGACAGGGATTCTGCCAGATATCGAAGTCCGTATGGGAATGGGGGAGGTTTTACAAATGGATACGAGGGCAACCTGCGCGCATTCTTGATCCGGGCTCAGCGCGCACTTTCGGGGGGTAGGGCTCCTACGAAAGCAAACCCACCTTTGCTGCAGCCCCCGAGTCGGGCCAATAATACCGACAGCGGTTCTTGTTCAAGTGTGGGACCCGAACTATCCAGGATACCTTGCCCCACCAATACGGCGTCCAATGGCGGAATGGCGCAGACTCTGTCCGGTTCTGGTCCTGCAGCCACCGAGACCCGGCAATCCGGATCGATCCCACTGCACCTCGCCAACCAAGCACACTTTGGGGAAGCCAGGCAGGCAAGTCCGGAAAATACCGAAGGCAACTGGCTCCAGCAGTCTCGGACTGGAACACCGCTCTCAGTCTCATCAGGAGACCTGTCATTGACGAAACACGGCCACAGTCCAATACCACAACCGGCATACATGGTAGAGCTTGCAACGTCGACAGCAAATACCCAAAGAGCATCACCCCTAAACCAAGTCCAAAGCGCGCCATACCATGGCGCTGGATTTGGGTATGGATTCGAACCACAGACCACCGAGCCCATTCCATCGTACCAGCACTTCCACGGCCCAATTGATGCGGCGTCTCACAGCACCGCAGGATATCCACCCGTCCCGCAACAGCTTCAATGGGCAGCACCCTACGATACCCAGCATCAGCAGCAAATGTCCCCGACGGGACAATTTGCACCAACACACGCAGCTGCCCCGACACAGCAGTTACCACCGCATTATCACCACGCAAACTACGCAGAGTACGCAGGGCCGGCCGTCGGTGGCGGTGAAGCGGCAACATATCAAACCTCGCCGACGTCGCCGACGTACCACACGTCGCCAACTTCAGCAACATATCACACTTCACCAACATCACCAACGTTCTCGGATGCGTCTGCGGTGCAAGTCAACATGGAGAGGATGATGCTCAATCTCAAGAGGGCGTCGCAAATGGGCAGGTCTGGTTAAAAGTGTTCTGATGGGTCCCGGTAACGATATATTGCATGGCTGCCACGACATGACTCGGTGGATGGGATGGCGTTTTGGGGAGGTGCCGGGACGGCCAGATGGCCAGGCTAATTCTGATTTTTTTTTTTTTTTCGTTCCGCTA
>Ga0247765_1000264_pt1 | contig 42211 bp, 45 predicted proteins | sample UWRJL106311C6_FD_179949 | JGI IMG/M metagenome (GOLD analysis project Ga0247765, IMG submission 179949) | Plant litter microbial communities from Arlington Agricultural Research Station in Wisconsin, United States - UWRJ-L106-311C-6 | ecosystem: Environmental > Terrestrial > Plant litter >... | reverse complement strand
GTTGGGGTGGTGGGGGGGGTGGGGTAGGTAGGTACCTAGTATAGGTAGGCAGCCGTGCTTGTTCCGGGCTCCATCATATATGTAATATATGTCAACAATCTCTCGGCGGTGGTTGCATTATAGGTACCGATGCAGCTACCCTAACCAACATGAAAAGCATTTCGAAACTACCTCCGGCTAGGAAAGTCGTTTCGCTCGTAACATACACGTACTCTCAGACCACGAACTTTGGCATCGACGCCTGCCGTATATCACCTTGCAATCGAAGAAACACCAAATAGCATCGAAACCCCTTAGCAAAGGCACATGTAGACTTGCTACAAGGTACGGCTTAGTATACCTATTTATTTGATCATGGCGGGCAGGCACGTGGTAACAAGAAGAATACGGTTTAAAAATCCACCAATACTCTCAACCGCTCGATTTATCTCGTAATCTTTTATGATAAAAAGACGGCTGCCCATCCACACATCTCATACCCATCAACTCCGTTACACTCAAGACAAGCTAAGTTGCCTATCCTCCCTCTGAACAACACTCAAGAACTGCCCCCCAACACCCGCGAGATTGAATTCGCCATCACTGTCCCTCATGCCAAATTCGCCTGTCCCATGCCCATCATCCGACAACGGAGCATACGAACCCTTCCGCCCCTCAATTGATCCCGAACCCGGTATCGACAACAAAGATCGTGGACCGAGGTTGAAGGAAGAGCGCCAGGGTATAATGACTGGCGGTGGCGGGCAGCTGTGACCAGGTACATTCCCGAGATGGGTCTTGTGTGATGTTGACATGGCGATGGGTATCTGAGACAAATCTTGAGCTGCGAGACATGGGGTCAGCCTCATGGAGTTCCAGCGCTGGGGCCAGGCCGAGGCGAGAGCAAGGATGGAACGAACCAGTCGGAGGACCGTGACGATGAGCCTTGGCTCTTGCGAGTAAGGTCGTGGCCAGTATCATTACGAGTAGCCCCAAGACGGCTGCGGTCGGATGGAGTGGATCGGGGAAGTTATTGGTCCAGGACATGGTCGGGTTAGTTTGATATGTCGAGAATAGGGTATGAAAAACGAAACTTTTGGATGACAGAATATGAGAGGAGAGAGGTCAAAGTACGACGGGTTGCCTCTACATATACCAAAATCGAGCCTTGCACAACCATCATGAACGCAGGATTTACACGTAAATTCCCCTGGCCTCGGAGACACCGCTAGGCTACCGGGGGTAGAAGCTTGGGCCCTGGCAGTTTGATCTGTCACTTTGGGGGGAGGTGGGAGCCGGGAGCGACAGAAGGGGAGTCGGAGTTGGCATTACATGCAGAGAGTGTAGCAAAAGGCACACCATCGGGAAAGGGAGATAGTGGGGAACGCCAATTACCCCCCAACTAATCCGGCATATTGTGGCTACTGGCAAGAGCCAATCATTGGGGCGAAACCAGTGTCTACAACCTTTTCCAGAAGCAGGTTCGCGGCCGAGCATCAGGGATCTGCAGCGAGGAGGAGAGGCAAGGCAGCAGCTGAAGCAAGCTGGCGGATAGGGCGAGGGCGGGCTAAGCCGAAAAGAGAGTCGCGCTGGCCGCCTTGCCATTCAGCTGAGCAGCAAAACCGTTGGTGCTCGGCCCCAGAAATGACCGTTTTGGGGTGGCTGGGAGGCGGAGTGACGCTCCAGTGAGAAGCGCAGTGGATGTGGAGCACACAATCATCCCTGATAAGACCTCGCAAGCATCCCTGTCCTGAGGGAGGGGGCGGCAGATAACGGCGATTCGGCCAGAGAGTTCGGGAGGGGTCCGTGACCTTTGAGCGAGGGGGTGGGTTGCGTTGGACGTGGCACACCATGTTCGAGAAGCCCAAACAACGTGGTCAGCCTGCCTTGACTCAATGCTGATTGACCCCGCTCCGAACTAGCCAGTCTCTATCCGCCGCTGTTTGTTGAAGGAAAAGACGGTCAAGCTCAGTGGTCTGGAAACTTGTCGTTTTGTCTCCGATGCAGACAAATCGGGTAACTCATTGTTGTCCCGCTCGGCACGTGCATGGATCCCGTCACTGTTTGGTGCTTCGCCGAGAATAACTCCTGGTGGGTACTGAGAATCGAGGTGCTCTGATGGCGCGGTGGGGAGATTTCAGCCGGTGCAGAAATGAATATGTTACTTCTCAACCACGCGCAGACCAAACCGCTTCTGAGCTGTAGAGGGCTGCGAGAGCTGCGAATATGAGGCGCGACCGGCCGAGTCTTTAGTGCTCCCTCACCCCGCGAGTGAGCTGCAGAAAGAGCTGCAGCACAAGGCCCGATGTCACTTCGTTGAGAAGGTGTGTGGGAGGCGGCCCAGGCTGGACGAGCCGGCGAGGCGAGCCGTTGCCACTTTGTCCGTCGTTTCTCAGGTTCGCGGCGCGAAGCCAATCTGGCGTGGCGTAATCAACGGCTTTCAACACGCCTTTGGGTCGATCCGACCAAGGATTAGGTGAGTGAAAGCCGAGCCGGCGAGAAGAGTCGGAAGCGATTCGAAAAGTTTGCAAATCTTGTCAATCAATCGACGACGTACCTTTGTAGTAATATGCAAGAAGGGGCAGCGAGACCAAGCATGGTGTGAGCTCTCGACAGGCGAATCAGCTGACAACAAATTTGACGACTTCTGGACGAGGTGCGTGCTCAGCAATTGGGTCAGACAGGGTTGGGGTGGGATCCCATGTCGGCAAAGCCACCGCGTGCATCAACGGTTCCGGATTGTCCAGCCCAGCAGCCGTCGTGGCAGACACTTGAGATTGGCCGTGCCGATTGAGAGCGAGCGGCTGGGTGAGGGGTGGGGGATGAATGGCTGTCCGGCCGTGGTGAAGCAGTCGAGTGCCGTGGGCGTGGTGAAGCGAGCCATTTCGTCACACAAAGCAGCCCGTCTTCCAACGGTCTTCGAGACTCTGGTCTGGCGGGGCCAGACTCTGCCAATTCCGGTAAAGCGTCGAGAGCCACCCTGGCCCGTCCTTGCGGGGGCGGGCGTTTGAGGCGTAACGCAGCGCACTGCACTGCAAATAAGAGAGCGCGGGAAGCTTTTCTTGTCCGAGTGCTTACAAGTGCTAGGGATGCGAAGTGGGAGCGTGACTGCCGGGGCGACCTGTGAGGCTCGGTGGTCTGCCTGCAAACCCAAGAAGAGTGAGGAGAAGTGGGTGGGGGGGAAGGGAAGCGACCGGCTGGAAAGGCAGGGCGTGGAGACCGTTGAATGAGCGGGCTAAAATGGAAGGTGAGCTGAAGGACGGAATTGCGGGATCAGGGAATCTGCCTGCAGGGATGCCGTTCGAAGGCATTCGCGCACTAACGCGAGGTCAACAGGACCCTGAGAGCAGGAGCAACTCTGGGAGAGAAGCTGGCGGGCAAGAGCAAGGGAGTGCTTCCCTGACTGTTTCCCTGATTCAGTGATTTTATTCCTCCCCGCCCAGTTCCCACGTTATCAGCCGTTTTTTCTCCCAGGTCATTTCTCGCCCTGGGTCCGGTCGGTTACAGCCAGCATCTCTTCGCGGCGCGGAGACAGAAAAAGTAGACAGAGCAGTGCCATGAGGAGCTCCCCGCCCCACTTCCCCAATCGACGGTAATAATTCCCCAAGTGAGGAGCGCATCTGCGTCCAAAAAATCTACCTACGTTCCCATCCCGCCTCATGGGACCGAGACTGGAACTGCCCTGGCCCTAACTGTCCAGCATCAGCACCAGCGCCTCACCCAAGTTGGCCCTCTTCTTGTTGTCGCCATCACCAATTCGCCGCGCGCCCGTGTACAATGGCCTTGTAATGCGTCCCGTCGCCGATGAGCTGTTCGTCTACGATGTTGTGGACATTGGCCCACACAGACTCCCCTCGTTGATGCGCGAAGAACCCCGTCGGAGCTGGTCCACGGGCGAGCAAGTAGTTGCTGCTGTTGTTCCCGCCGCCGCCGCCGACGCCGCGACACTGGTCGGCAAGAGCACTCAAGTGCGCCAGGCCATCGATTTAACGACGGCCATTGCGGTGATCGGGGCTGGCCGTTTTGTTTCCCCGCCCATCCGGCCTTCTCGTTGACGCTGTCGCTTTCGCCGCCGTCGGCCGCCATCCCCGCCACAATGGCAGCCGAGAACGTCGCGCCACTGCCGTTGCCGCTGCCGCTTCCACCAGCCCCCTCACGGCTGGATCGCGACCCTCTATCAGCGCCACCACCCCCGGTTCTGGTCACGCCTTCCGGTCCTGGATCCGGATCCAGCTCCGGCCCCGCTGTTGCGGCGGCGTCTCAGCTACCGCCTGCTCACCCTCCTGCCCCTTCCTCCACCCCTTATGACCCTACCCTAGAGCCCGCCATCAAGCACCTCCTTGACCAGCAAGCCGAGATACAGGCCAAGTTGGCTGCTCTTCTCCCCCAGAAATACGGCCCCAACGTGAAGGTGGAGCTTGATATGCTCCGCCACAAGCTTCGCGTCCTGGTCGCCTACGCCGAGGAACATCGTGAGATAACCCCCCCTTCGTTTTCGATTCGTCATGTCTCGTCTGCCTTGGTGTCTTCCCCTTCTCTTCTCTTAATCGCGAAGCTCAACGACTTGGTCTGATGTCCTGATGAATAGACTTCTCTGACAAAGTTCCCCTGCTGTCTGAGATTGAGGAAGCCAGGGCACTGCAATACCAATGTGAGTGCATCGAGACGGCCTGTGTGAATCAAGGTAGGTGCAACCCTCGTCCATTTGGAAGCGCTGTCTTAAAGTGATGCGTGATCTAGGCGTGGACCTCCAGGATCCTAGGTTTCTGGATGCTCTGAGATGCCATTACTTCCCAGACCAGGCACCCGAGGGCTATGTCGCGTGGTTTGACAGGAACATGTCTCACTACGATCCTGTCTCGAGGGCATTTAGGCTCAGAGATAGTCTGAACCTCAACTATCGCAACCAACACTCTTACAAGTGCTGGGACGAGCGATGCCTACACTACGTATTCGGTTATCCGCTGCGGGACGAGAGGGACCAGCACTCAAAGGAGCACGCCGCCCCTCATAAAAGAGACTCCGGGCTATCAGTCAGCGATACCGCCTCTGTGGCGTATCCCGAACTGCCAAGCAGAAACTATAGCGGTGACTACGGCAAGCAGACTTCTCCAGTATACCTTCCGCGTCCGACGTCCGATTTTCGGCTCGCCCCTTTATCAACAAACGGCCACGTCAAAGATCACCGAGACTCTCTGAGGAGCTACTCGTTCGTTTCCGAGTATCCTGGCGGTCCGAGGGGTTCGATCGATTCCGAGGTGGATCCGTTGCTTCCTCCGCTCAAGCGTAGTCGCGTTGGGCAATCACGGCTCGAGTCGATTGAGGAGCTCAGACTAAACCGCGAAATCGGTATTTGTCTGCGATGTAGGGTGCTGAAGAAAGGGGTAAGTGTATCCTCTCCTCCCGCTTCGCATGCTCTAACAGCCACAAGTGCGATTCGAGCGACCCATGCGCGTTATGTCCCGACATCACAAGTTCCCCGGACAACGATTTCTGGAGGACGCTGGGCTGCCACCGGGGACCTCTTGCCAGTTTCGCTGATATCATGCTGCCGGGTATGCATGTTTACCTTTCCAGACCACTTCAATTGCTAACACGGGACAGCTTCAGTATCGCCCAGGCAGACACAGACGCCACTGACATCGCCCCTCGCAATGCGTCGCAACATGAATGAATTTCTCGAAAGAACGTACAAGATTACCTCGGAAACGGCGAGGATGGTCAAAACCCACCTGGATTTTGATGACGGGTTCTGGTGGACTGAAGACCTCGCAAGCTTCCCACCTGCTAATCCAACGCTCTCCTCCTTTTCCAAAGACGCTTCGGACAGGCCGCCCCCGATTCTGAGCGTTTTGGCATCGAGTTGGAACGTAACTGGCGTCACATATAACTTCTGGGAACTCATCAGGTTAAGCGGTGCCATCTCAGCGAGCAGGGATTCCGAGTCTCGTGTTTACCCGGTTTTGTACCGCGCGAAACTATTACTCCGCGAGACACTGTTCTACGACTTACAGCAGTCGGAGCCGGTGCTTTACGCAGAGACGCACAACTCCGGTTCGCATGGTCTGTTCGACGACGTGGACTCTTACGGACGATTTCGTCTGCTGTACAGCTGCATGACGCAGTTTCTACAGTCGTTTGAAGAGCAGACGATGCGCGGCGGACCCCTGGAACCCAAGAGCTGGGTAGCCGTGTTCTTTTCTCTCTGTATTTTCAGCGTCATTAGAACCTTGCTGGTGGACAGAGCTTCGCAGTCGCGAATTACCTCACCACCCCAAGCCGGTGCCGGAGCGATGCACGCCGTCTATAAAGCTCTGGTCAGCACGTTTAGTTGGTCAACGCCCGTGTTTCTCGACTTGACAGACGCTGATCTGACGACGGACGACCGCGAGCTGCTTTCTTCGGTTGGCGCATTTCTTGAGAGGAGCACTTGGGCTGAGCGGGGCATCCCTACAACCAAAGATTTTCTGATGATCCTAGGAAGTGGGGATATCGAAGGGACCTGCTTCCATGGCTTCTTCAAACAAAAATCCCCGCTCAGGCCCGGGTCGTTTGTCTTGCCACCAATCGCTAAACCCGGAGAAGAGGGACGAAAGCCGTTGCCAGACATGCGTCCCATCATCACACCCTGGCCGTCAGCCAGCGCTGACAGGGAAACATACGTCTTCAAGGGAGAGCCTGACCGGATCCTCACTTCACCCCAGTCAATTGACCACGGGCGGCGGCATACAGTAGGGGAAAGCCCTACGTTTGCCAGACAGTTGGGACGCGGGCTTACTTCACCGGTTCCTGCATCCAGGATGAGGCCTTCGTACCAGCGGCCTCCTCTTCGGAGAGTCTATTGTCAAAAGTGTCAGGAGTACCCAGAGGGGTTTCGAGGTGAGCATGAGCTGAGGCGACACAATGACGCAAAGCATGCCGCCCTGGTGAAGAGGTGGGTTTGCACAGAACCCCAAGATCAACCACATAACGCCCCCCAACCTGTTGTTCCTCTGTCAAAATGTAAGGCCTGCGTTACACAGAAGCGGTACGGGGCATATTACAATGCGGCGGCACATCTTAGGAGAGCCCACTTCAACCCACATCGTGGAGGCAAGGCAAGCGGGGACTGGCCACCTATGACAATTCTCAAGGACTGGATGCGCGAGGTTCGGCAGTCGATAGATATGCAGGATCAGGACGACTTATCAAGCGGCGACGAAGATGTGGGTGAATACAAGCCAATGCATGAATTCACGTCGCCGCCACGAAGACGTTCACCCGTGCTGGAAGCTCCCCGTCTCGCCCCCGCACCTCCTCCGCATCCGCTGCAGCCACATGGTCAACCGTTGCTTGCGCCGTCGCTTGAGAGGATCAGCCTGCCGGGCCCACCGGGCCCGCCCTCAATCATGGTCCAGGGAGGCAGCCAGGGAGCCTACCTCGCGCCGACACCAATCATAAAAACCGATGATGCGCCTGCCCCTACGGCATCAACATCCACTGCTGTGCGGAATCGGTGTCCCCACCCAGAATGCGGCCGTGTGTTCAAGGACCTGGCTGCTCACATGCTGACGCACCAAGAAGAGCGACCCGAAAAATGCCCTATTGAGACGTGCGAATATCACATCAAGGGCTTTGCTCGCAAATACGACAAGAACCGCCATGCTCTCACTCATTACAAGGGTACCATGGTATGCCCCTTCTGCCCCAACGCCGGTACTGCCTACGAGAAGGCGTTCAACCGGGCCGATGTCTTCAAGCGCCATCTCACAGCAGTACACAACGTCGAGCAGACACCACCCAATAGCCGCAAACTTATCCTTACCACGGGCGGTGGCAGGTCAGGAGGCGTGGGAGCAAAGTGCAGCATTTGTCAGAGCCAATTTGCGACAGCCCAGGAATTTTACGAGCACCTAGATGATTGCGTACTTAACGTCATTGTGCCATCGACACCGAAAACCGCGGGCAGTGGGAGTGGTAGTGTCAGCTTGAGGAAGGATTCTGGAGCAAGGACAACACCGACTACGGCTGGTACGGACAAGGGCAAAGAGCTAGACCTTGATGCGGCTGCCAAGAGGAGAAACAGCTCAAGGTCGGAGACACATCATCGAGATGTGGAAATGGAGCAGGAAGGGCGTGCCAACAGAAGCGCGAGCATGCATGACGAAACACAGGCACAGTTTGTGCCGAGGGAAGAGTCAACATTTTCGTTCCCTCCAAGCCGGAGAGATTCTGGGCAACCGGTGAAAGTAGAAATACTAGCGGCGATAGCAACTGAGCCTCAAGCGGGTGAAGTCGAGCTGGCGTCCGAAATACAGGTTGCAACCGGCCCACGAGTGGAGCCGATGGATATTGAGCAAGCTAATCCGAGGCGGACTTCTCGCCAGGAGGAACTTGATCGGACCGCTCGATTACGGCGCAGTCCTGAGGTCACATTGGGCTCACCAGTGCCACCGGATTATATGGATACGGATTAGGACGGTCTAGGGTTGGCCTGGAAGGGCTAGGACTATGGGGATGGAATTGTTCTTCAAGTTTCACACGTTTATCATTCGTCGTGCATATATTCTCTCGCGCCGTGTATTTGACGGTGTTGTTTTTTGTTATTTTTTTTTTTTTTTTTTTTGAAGCGTAGGGGTTTGTATTATTCTCGGCTCTACTGTCTTAGTAGATGTTTAGGTACTCGGGGATTCCAGTTCTTGGGACAGACAGACCAACCAGATACCACCTGCTGGGAATGGAGAGGACTGCTCCCGCGGTAGGATAGTTGGGTCGTTCGCGTGTCCATGAATCATGTCAAGAGGTCTTGCTGGGCAAGGTTTGAGGGGTCTATTGTTTGGGGTAAGCGGGTGTCAAGTCGACAGGCTAGTAACTGGTGGCACGGAGACAGTTGCAATGCAGCCTATCACATCACATGGTCCTGATCTAATTTGACCTGAGCTGGAGCCAATCCGCGCGATATGAATGTATTCTCACTGGTAGAAATAACTGGCACACTACTTAGCAGGTAGGGTGAATAAATAACGAAGGAGTGGACAGGTCGCGCCTTCACCTCTGACAACCCGACTCCATCTTTAGCACCCATCCACATTAACCAATGCTCATCAGACAACCGAGTAACATTGACAGACGCCTTGACGCGAAACAATGAACATCAAACATGGGCATTGATTGACATGAATTGGATATAGTAGCTAGAGGGAGGTATTCGTAGAGACTAGATAGATAGATAGACAGAGGAGGGGAGAAAGGGGGACAAAAGGGGACCAAGTTACGTTCCAAATACGTTTCAACAGAAAAAACTGGTATAAAATCAAGAGAAAGGGAAGGAATTGGAACCTTCCCAAGAAAGAAGTATCCGCCGCGCCAACACCAACACATTCTTCATTCAGACAATCCAACCCGCTATGCATGACATAACATAGGTAACATAACCCATTTCCCATACCGATTTATCTTGCCTTGACCAGTCTTGTTCCTCTTTTCCCTCTTTCGTACTTTCTTTCTTGGGGGTTGTAGAGCAGCCGCAATTAAAGATCCAACACCATCTTAATAGTCCCCGACCTATCCAAATCCACCACCGGCTTTGGCTTCCTCGCATAACCCTTTAGCATACGGAACCCGCTGCCGGCCTCCCTACCCTCCTCGATAACTGCATGGACATTTGCAATCATCTTGCCCGCCTCACGCATAGCCTCGCCGGGGGTGACAGTGTCAGCGAGGCGCAGCTCCCCCGCAGCCTTCTCCATCTCTGCGCGGAGGAGCCAGCGTTCCCAGCTCCAGCCTGCAGCGAAGCCCGTAACAGCTGCGGCATTATCTGTGGATCCCGAGACGATGGCCTCCAGCTCGAGGGTCTTGCCTTCCGCGTCTGGGGACGCAGATGGACGGATGGGGCGTTTTGGCCCGACAGGGAGGCAAAGCCAGGCGCGACGGACGTCTTCAAAGCCGGCGCAGCGGAGGCGGGAGATGAAGGTGCGGGTGGGGTTGGGGTCGAAACCGAGGGTCTGCAGGGCGAAGCCGAACTCGACGGCTTTGGCATTGCCGAGGGGACCCGCATTCATAATGTCGACGTCGAGGATGCTGAACTCGAGGTAGCCGCCGGGCTTGAGCACGCGCATGCACTCGTTGAGGCACGCGTCCCACTCGTCGGCGCCGTTCTCGCCAAAGAGCTTAAGGATGGCGTGCAACTCACGGGCCGAGATGAGGTCAAACTGGTCGTCAGAGAAGGGCAGCTTGGTCATGCGCTCGACGGCGACTTGGCGGTGGTTGGGCGGACCGCGGATGTTGCAGTTGCTGAGCTGGCGGATAGCCTTGGTCGTCACCGTGTAGATCTTGGTGTTGGGGTATTGGAGAGCAGCGTGCCATGCCCAGTCACCGGCGCCCTGGCCGCCGAGATCGAGGATGCGCGCGCGGTCGCGGCTGACGCCGTTGGCACTGGGAGCCATGTGGCTCTGACGAGCAAGTCGTTTCGCTACGGGAGCGGAAATGAGGCGGCCGCCATTCAGCGCCTTGACGGCAGCAACTTGCCACGAGGACATGTTCATCTGTAGCGCGGCCTCGGCCTCCTTGTCGGCGCGGATCTTCTCCGGGTCGTCGGTGAGCATGTCATCACCGCGGGCGACGTTGGCACTCATGCGCTTCTTGGCCGACTGTGGAACGACCGACAGCTGATACTTGCCTAGGAGTTGATTCCGGTGCGCCTCCTTGAGGGATACCCGCTGAGCCTGCAGAGCCTCAAAGCGTGGTTGCCGGCAGATGAAGAAATCGGCAGAGCAGTTCTTCACGGCAGCATCGGTGAAGGCGCGGTAATACGCTGACTCCATGCGCGTGAGCTTCGAGGGTAGTCCCCGAGGTAGCACGGTCTCCTTGAGGTTGGCTTCGGAAAACCTCACCCCCTTTTTCTTTTTCTCCGCGGGAGCATCTTTGGGGGGGACCTCGGGCTTCTCCTCAACTTCAGAGTCAAGCTCGGGAGTCTTGGCATCCTCATCGGCCGTCTCGCTATCCTCCGAAAAGCCCGCGACGCCCTGAAGATAAGCACGCTGAGCCATCAACCACATCTCAGTTCGGTCAATGTGGGTGAAGAGATTCGCTTGTTGCTTCTCAACATAGTCGGGATCATATTCGGGGATGATCTCGTTGGCTTCAAGCTGAGAGCTGGACTCCTCATGAACAGTCTCAGTCGTAGCGATACTCGGCTGCGGGGGCGGAGGCGGAAGGGGAATCTTAAGGGCAGTGAGAGGCACTGGCGTCTCCTCGACTCGAATTGCTGTTGGCAGGTCTCGCTGCGAAGTATCGGGTACCTCGATGACGCGCTCGACAACTGCCGAAAATACATCACCGAGTGGGAGTGGCCTCGCACTGACTGGCAGTGGTGGTGGTGGCGGCGGGACTTCTTCTCTGCTCCATGGCGTCTTGTAGAAATTCTCAGCTGTCGTTGATGTTGGTGGGTTGGAGACGTCATTTTGACTACTTGTGTGCCAGGTTCGCCGACTCGCCGATGAAAGCTCGGAGAAGAAACCCCCAGGGGATGGAATTTCAAGGCGGCTCAGCCCAGCAAGGGATTGACGTTGTAACGATGGAACACGGGCGACGCCACCGGTTAGGAGCCTCGGGAGTTGGCGTGTCTCGGACATTTCCTGGGGCACCTCAATGACGGGTCCCGGCTCCTCTTCATACTCGGAATCACTCCCTGACAAGGCGTGAAGGGTCTCGAGCGCGGTGGGCTGTAGGCGGACTCCAGACCACTCAGAATCATCTTCATCGGCCGTCCCGATGTTTGGCGTCGGGGGGGCCGACATGGCATTGAGCTCCTCCGAGTTGAGGCTGCCGTCCAGTGATGGAGGCGCCGATATGCGCGGCACTTCCAGCGACTGGTGTAGGTCCATCAGTGTCATCATGGCTGGAGACATGGGAACAGCCGAAGGCGGCGTTGGTGGGATCGGTGACATTAGCTTCTTGACTGCCGCGTTCTGGTTCTCACCGGGGATCACCAGCGGGGCAAGAACTCTCCGCAGATCTGTCGACGACCGCGATGTCCTCCTGGTACTCCGGCTGCTCCGTACGCTCCGGTTGCTAGAGCTCCTGTTCCGGCCGATGCCGTTCGCCTGGAGGCGCTGCTTGCGCTCCATCTCCTCGTCTGACACATCATAAAGGTCATCAAATTCTGTGGCGTCAGTCATGACGCTCTGGCGGTTGTTCCAAACGCCTGTGGTTGAGGGTGTTGACAAGGAAGCATCCGAACTGGCGTCATCGGCATCGACGTCAGCCTCGTTGTCGCTGGCCAGGTAGGATGGGGTAGCTGGCAGGACCGGGGCGGCGAGGAAGTGCATGCCTCTTGGGGTCGGGAAGTGGTCGCTCAGGGGCGAGAGCCACTGCTCAATCTTTTGAGTCGAAGAGGCCCGGCTCCTCCTCCGCCACTCTCCTGCAGTCTCTCGCACAACCTCTCGCTTTGCCGACTGTTCGGGCTCCTCCATTATGGGATTAAGCATTCTCGGCGCCCTCCTCCGACCCTGCGGGGAGGGTGGCCGGTAGGTAGTACTCGGTAGTAGCGTTAGGTCAGACATATCGATATTGGACGTCGTAAGCCCGTGTAAGCCAAATAAACAAAGGACGTCCTGCGCCGTCAGAGTGCAACTGCAAGGAAACACTAGGGTGGGAACGACGGACCGGCTTCGGTCAACGAAGCACTAAGCTTAGGAGCACAAGGAAAAAAAGGGGGGCAGGGAACAGAATAGAGATTAAACCAAGCTGCCTTCGCCCGATGGCTGCGGGAGGATTAGATATTATAAGAAACACGAGATGCGGCGGGGACCAGCTACCACGGAGCGCCGAATGCGAGCCTGCGGCGGCTCCCCCATCTCTTTCTTGCTTCGCGCGGTGCAGGCACTTGCAGGGCTGGGTGTGACCACGACGGGACGACGAACGGGCGGCTTTGGAGCTCGGCGACTGCCACCACTGGGCTGTCAGGGCAGACTAGCAGCCGAGCTAGTAAGCGTTTGGGCACCACCACGCCATTGTCCTGGACCACGACCGAATCAGGTCGCCCGGGGCCGGCGTCGCCATCAGCCAGCGAATCGATATTCGATACCGGACGCAGGCGAGAAGATGGCGCGCGCCAATCGATCCCCAGACGACAGAAGAGGAGGGTAGACTTGCATGGCTCGGCAGCCAATGAGGTGTGGGTGTGCGACGCGAGCGTCGAGGTCGGCGCTTACGGGGGCGGTTGCGATCCTCGATTGGCACTTGAAGACCTCTCGGCCAAAAAGACCATTCCCACGGAGCCATTGTACAAATTGCGTGCATCGAGGTCATGTAGATTCCTGGCATGACATCAGCCGAAAAATATGTTGCCCAGGTTGACACTGGCCGACAAAACCGAGATCCGTCGTCGAAAGAGCCGGGAGGTTTCCCGGATGTTCGACAAGGATGGTCATCTCATTGATCCACAATCTGGATTACTCGCCCACCCATCACATCACTCGCTGCATGCGGTATGTGCCAGCAGTGTCTACTTCCACTTTCGTCCAGATGATATCCATTAGCCTAGTGACCAAGCACACGGATGCGATAAAAGGGGATGCCCGCTGCGTGAGAGAAATTGTTTTGCTTTCCCAATGGTGGCACAGTTCTGCTTCTATGGAGGCACAGATGCGAACCTGCACCAGGCCATCACCAACTCGCCCCCGCATCGTCGAAGTGGTAGATAGGTAGCTTCGAGCAGCTAGCGTTATCGCTGCAGGTCATCGCTGTGTCTCTGACGATTAGGCAAAATTAAAAATAGCCGTCCAAGAGGATCCCATGATTTGCGATGGGGTCGTGGGCGGGCGGGCGAGGCTGCAGCCAACCCTGCCAACTGCAGAACTTTGCAGTGCAAGCTCCCACGTCGCGGGGGTCCCTTTCCAGTTCGGCATGGCTCAAATCCACTCGATCAAGCTAAGGAAGCGCTGGGGCTGGTAAATCTTGCTGAGGCTTGAACGCCAAGGGGTCGGTGAGGTTGCGGCCCAGTCATAGGTTGTTTGTCGATTGCCGCTGTGGTACCGTTCTCCGAGAGCATGGCGCCCATTTGCGGCGCTTCCATCCATGAACCTACACGAAGGTTCAACCGCTGAAGCAACGTGGATCAACTTGCGCGAACAGGTAGGCGGCTGATTGGGCGGGCTGACTAGGCGGACCAATCATGGTGCGTTTTTCTGCCAGTGCTGGGCAAACCCCAAGCTTGCTCGAAGACGCTGCTGCGATTGCCCCACCATCCGCGAACCCCGCAGTCCCAATGCTTGGATACTTTGGAGGGGCAATTCTGAGGTTGAGGAAACAAACTCAAACGCTCGTCCAGAAGGTGATACCCTAAACGAGTCCACCGTGGCGGCTCACCTGCTTTGTCGCATCTCATCTCGCACCATTCATCACTTCGCATTTCCTTGGGTCTGGTTTCTCCAAACCTGTCGCGCCTCCCTGCTCCGAACCGACCGTGATACTACGCCTGACGCGCCCATATGGCCGAGCCAGCACTCGTCAGCCGTCAAGCAATTTACTGCGGCGGTAAGGAGATTCATTTTCAAACCCCTAATATCCAGAGAGAGAATATTTCCATGTGCCTCCCTCCCGTGCCTCCGGCCCCGCGCTGACATATTTCCTCTACGCTGTCCAGTGTGCACCCTACCGCCGGAGGTTCGAGACCTCCCAGAAATCCTTCGCTGCTAGGCAAAGGCGCGCAACTACTTACAAATATCTTATTAGTACTGCGAATATGGTGGCACAGTGAGAAAATGCCAGGAATGGCTTGAGAAGAGTCATCCTACGCTGTACCAGAGAATATGGTCTCCAGGTTGGGCCTCGTCTCCTAAATATAAAGCGCCACGCATCATAGACACACGCATCACACCCCCCTGTTTACCCCTTCCCCTTTCCTCAACCCCTACCTATATCCCACCCCTTCTCCCCACACAACAGAGGGATGAAAACAAACCAATCAACCCGTCTAACCAAGCTCCTATTAACCTAAATCTAGAAGCTCTCGAAGCCGCAACAGCCTCCCTCTCCGTCGCGGCCCAAGAGCGCGCCGCTAAGGATGCCAAGAAAAAGGCGGCTAAAGCCGAGGCGGCCGAGCAGAAGCACGCAGATAAGCTCGCCAACAGCGTCGTAACCATCAAGCGGATTGAGCGCAACAAGCGTAAATTTGTGACGGCTGTATCAGGGCTCGAAGCTTTTGGACTGGACCTCAAAAAGGTGGCCAAGGACTTCGGCAAGAAGTTTGCCACAGGCTCGTCCGTCACCAAGACGCCAAGTGGAGGTGAAGAGATTGTCGTGCAGGGCGACGTGAGCGGCGAGATTGAGGAGTTCTTGCTCGAGAAGTACAAAGAGATACCAGAAGACAACATTGAGCTCGTCGAGGATAAGAAGAAGAAAGCACCTGCCGCTGGCTGAGGAGACTTTTCTGAGGAAAAGCTGATTGGGAGAACTTCATGTCAGATCTATGAAACATGAGTTTGCATTGGATGGGATAGTGCCCAGATAACCCGCGGCTCGTTCATTCCCTTCCAAATATGCTGACATTAACCTACAACTGTGTAATCCATATCATGAGCCAAACGCCAACCAACCTATTATCCATATGTGACGACCATCTGTTCGGAGCTACATAACCTAAACGCCCATTGTCTGATCCATTCTGCCGTGATGTGTTCGTTTGGTCATGTCCTCTTCCTCAAGACCCTCCCCGTGCCAGCTGCTGGAGCCGCCTGCAGTCTTGCAGCTGTTGCAACAGCCGCAGTTTTCTTAGCCGCAGCTGTGCTAGCCCCAACACCCTTCTTGATGGTGCTCATGACAGTGCGTTTCGCTGGCGGCGCTTTGATAGGTGCAGCCATTGCTGTGGCCGGACGTTTTCTTACCACTGTAGATGTGCTGCCGTCGCTGGACTCGCTGATGGCACTAACTCTTCGAGCTGTCCGCGTCGCAGGCCGTGATGCGTAAGAAGATGGGTGGGCGGCGGCTCCTCTCCGGCCCCTTGTGGAGGTGCTGGCGGTGGTGGTGGTGGTCGATCCGTTGGACGAACTGGCCGTGGTTGATGTCGTCGTCTTGCGATTGGTTGCGGCGGCGCGTGTTGACCGAGCCTTCTCAACCATGTTGCTAAGTAGGTTGGTCGCCGAAGCGAGCTTGGTTGGGGACACGGGGCGCGCGATTCCAGACTTTGCTGGGGACGCGGGTCGATCACGAGGGTTGAGACGCGAATTGGACGAGGTCGGTGAGAGTACTTGGGCTGGGTTACGCGCAATGTCGGCCGCGGCAGGGCCTGGGCGGGCTTTCTTCTTGGGCATATTTAACGCGGCCATTTCATTCTCTTTGTCGCCAGATATCTCGTTGCTGGGAACATGTTAGCGTTGCTGCGTGTAAAACAAGAGCGTCAACAAACCTCATCCTCTTGGGTGGGCGGGCAGGAGAGCCGGGTACTGTTGAGAGCGGCCTCCGGAAGTTCGGGTGCTGGTCAAGAATGTTGTCCTTCTCAGGAACAGGAGGCCCCTTGGTTCCGTCCCGCTGCTGGGTTTGTTGTTGTTGTGCCGAGTATTTCTCAACCAGCTCCCCCATGGTTATATCGCGTAGTCGTCGTGAGATACGGGTAACGCGCATCTCGACTCTAGTGCGCAGTGTTTGCGCGTGAATGTTGTAATTCGATCGCAGTCTCCGCGCCCGCTCCGTGACTGCAGAATCGAAGTTAGCGTCGCGTTCCGTTTTCGGAAGCCAGGTTGGACTGACTCTCAAGCCGGAGGTCCTCAATAAGCGCCTGTTTTTGCACGAGGGTGAGACCCATTTTCCTCTTCTTCGAAGGGCTTTGTTGGGTGTCGTCTTCGCCCGACTTGGTGGGGATCTTTTCCCCTGTCATATCAATGGCTTCGTCGTACGAGACAGCCGACTCGTTGGACTTGCGCTTCTTGCCACGGAGAGGAGGCATTGTGTTTAATTGTTTGCGATACGATATAGAAAAGTGCGTGCTGTCGTTTTGGTGAGAATTTTGGCGTTCTGTAATGCTTTTGGTAGCACAAATTTGGCGAGTCGAGAACTGTAGGAGCAAACTGATGATGTGAGTGGCGGATGATGATTCGCGAGTAAACAAACCAAAAGCTTGGACCATACCGCGGGTGTGGGGCAGCTTTCAAACCGCAGGCTGCAGGGGTTGACGCACAAGGTAGGTATCCACAGAGGCTGCCAGGCTGAACTTGCTTTACGTTGGTGTCGAGCTCCAAGCTCGGGTTCAGCCTCTTGCCCTCAAACACCACCACCCACCAAGCTCTGCAATATTGCCACACAGACATATTTCGCAATCCCAGCCGCGCAATCTTGCAGAATCCGTAACACTTTGCTATTCATTTGATTGCTCCCTCGGTGCAGCTCGGTCAAGATGGTTCTTGAGGCGGTAATGATCGTGGTGGACAACAGCGAGAGCAGTCGGAACGGCGATTACACGCCAACCCGCTTTGAAGCCCAAGCAGATGCCGTCAACATCATCTTCCAGAATGTCGTCCAAGGAAACCCCGAGTCCTCCGTCGGCCTTATGAGCATGGGTGGCAAGGGACCCGAGGTTCTGGTGACGCTTACGACAGATCAAGGCAAGATTCTGGACGGCCTGCATCGGACAAAGAAGAAGATCCGCGGTTCTGCGCATCTTGCAACAGGTATCCAAGTAGCGGGGGCATGTTCATCACTTTGCCATCTTGGGAGTTCATGCAAAGCTAACCTGGTGGATTGCAGTTGGCACTCAAGCACCGACAGAACAAGTCCCAACGGGCGCGCATCATCGTATTCGTCTGCTCCCCCGTCGAGGAGCTCGAGAGCGATCTTGTCAAGCTTGCCAAGAAGATGAAGAAGGTCAACACGAATGTCGACTTTGTACTATTCGGCGATATTGATGACGAGAATCACAAGAAGCTTGAAGCTTTCAGTCGCGAGGTCAAGGGAACCGGCGATGGGTCAAACTTGGTGGTTATTCATCCTAGTGGAAAGCTCCTGAGTGACCAGCTCATTGCAACGCCCATCCTCCTTGGGGAGGGTGCAACGGGTGGCAGCGGAGGCGCAGGTGGCGAAGCGGGTGCCTCGAACGAGGACTTCCCCTTTGGTATCGATCCGTCCGTTGATCCAGAGTTGGCGTTGGCGCTGCGGATGAGTATGGAGGAAGAGAAGGCGCGGCAGGAGAGAATTGCGCGGGAAGAGGCTGAACAAGCTAAGAAGAATAGTCTCGAGAGCGTCAAGGAGGAGGGTGATGAGTCAACGCCGCTGTTGGAAAAGGATGGCCAGCCGGGCGGTACTGGGAGCAAGAAGGATGGCGACAAGGGCGGTAAGTCGGATGACACCGATAAGATGGACACATCATGATTTGGTACCATGCTCGGGTTATCCGCAACTTATGAGAGACGGAACCTTCTGTACTCCAGGCTTGCAGACTAGATGTGCCATGGCATTAACAGTGCGACTCGGTTACTGCGTAGTAGACAAAGATTGCACGCTTAGAATTGACAAATGATCCCATGCCAGAACGCCAAACCAAACTCCCTTTGAATCACCAACCCACACTCCACACTCTCCTTTCAGGGTTCAACTCATTGCCTTCTCCCCAGTTTCATGGCTACCTGTTGTTGATCTCTCGGATATGCGATAACAACTTACGATCGAACAGGTCGCACCGGATAGGCATTTCGAGCTGGTAAAACGGGTTCTTCATGACGTAGTCCGAGTACATTTCGTACACGCGACGCATTGTCACGTCCACGTTGGCCTGGGTTGTGTCGGTGAAGAGTAGAAACTTGGTGCCCGTCAAGGTGTTGAAGCACTGCAGTCGAAAGTTCTCAGACTCCAACACTTCCAGGCCTGAAGGCGGCTCCGGCCGTGTCAGCATGCCAGCACCAGCACTGACGCCGGCGCCAGCCGTGTTGGATGTTGAGGCTGAGGTCCGGTCGTGTGGGGGTGGGTTCTTGACAGGACTGAGGCGGGTGGTGATGGCGTGGACGCTTAGGAATAGAGGTTTCCTGGTGAGCGATAGGGGCCGTGTGATATACCAGGTGGTTATGGGGAGGAGGACTCACCCGTGAAAAGTTCCTGCGAGGACGAGGTAATCGTTGGTGCTTAGCTTGTTCAGACCTGCATCGTGGAATGTTCGGTTGTATATGAGGCCTCCTGCCTTGTTGATAATGATGAGCGCAAATACAGTCCTGTAATGTGGGGGTCAGTATGTATATGGATGGGTTTGTAACTGAGTTGAGAGTCTGTATGTCGGTGTGAATGAACGTTGCCTACATGCTGGCTTTATTCTCATGACGTTGCACCGTTTATAGTCTTCCGTAGCAATTCGATGCTGGGAATCGGGATGTTTTGGCCAGTATTGCAGTTCTCAATGTTTATCACATGCGGGTAGGTAACGAGTGATGAGGCGGACTCCCTCCCGTGTGACATTGACCTCGCGGTGAGTTAGGCGGCGGGGTCACAGTAGGTAGCAAGTGGAACGAACTTGAAAGCCAGGGTTAGGGTACGTAGCGATCTGTCTACCAGAAATTCCATTTACGACATAAGAAGAGTAGCGCAGCAGAAACCTGGCCTGCGGCCAGGTGGAGCCACCCGAAAGAAATTGAATTGAATTGAATTGACTACATACGAAGTACTAATGTATAATAACTACGAAAGCAACCAACCGCCCGAGAGTGTCCGCTTGCCTCGAGAACGACCATTTTGCGTAGGCTCGCATGGGTGAAATGAATGGGGGGAGTCATAGGCTTTGTCTCTCGCCAGATCATCTCTCGCCACACATCGGATGGGGGACTATGACGGCCCTGTCTCCTCGCTTTATACACCTGCCTAAACCGGTGCCAATGAAACACAGTCGGACCGGGGAGGCACATACTTTCATCGAAAAGGGTATATTACCTGGAGCACAGAGCCACCAGCTGAAAGTGGCCCATGTGCCTGGATGAGAATAAAAAACCGACGCATGCTGATGGCGCCACAGCATGCAACTACCGCCGAAATCTCTAGGCATGCAGGTTGCGATCTGGCGCGGCAGTTGAGATACTCGGTCTCCACACTTGACTGTGAGGCCAGGAAATGGAAGGGCAGAGGCCCGGAGTGTTCCCGGTTCGGCAATTGTCAAGCCACTGACAGATCATCCACGGGGAAGGTAACGCTCTCCCGTTGACCCGCTGCACCCGCCTGTGAAGCGCCCAGGGCCCAGGTGTCCAGGGCCGCAATTTTAGTGGCTCGGTGGGCTCCGTACCATCAACGTCCCCACCTTCTTCAACTTGTGGCCACATGGAAGTTTGCAAAGCAACGTAGCGAGCGCAGGACCCGTTCCCGGCTCCATTGCAGATTATCTATAACAAGCAGGGACGTGGAAGAAGGAAGAGATAGATTGCAAGGGCGAGCCTTGATGGTGGAGTGTAAAAAAGACGGAAAGGATTGGCATTGCTTACCTATACTGCAACCACGCCATCACCAGCCTCGACGCGCTTTTCAACACGTACGCTGGATTTGAGTTTGGTTCCAGCTTGTCGTGAGCAGCACCCTACCTTCGGCCTCATCCTCCCCGAACTCCAGCTGTTTCTCGTGCTATCGCAGCTCTTCAAGACGTCGTTTCGTGGCACGGCTCACACGACGGCCCTAAGATATCCAGTGCGTCCGCGCCTTCACTGTTCCTGAACTCGAGGTGTCCCGTGTCTCCCGGACTGAGAGGTGCCCCGCCATCAGACTTCGGATTGGTCGCTGCTCGTCCCCGACCTGCGTGCCCCTGGCAGCCACGCAGCGATCGAAAAAGCCACAGACAGAGAGCACTCCAGGTGCTGCGGCAAGCCCGGACGGGCAACACTCGTTTTGCTTCCTTTGGACACGTTTAATGACTTTGTCGTATTCCCGCCCCCAAGCGCCGTGGCCATGTCCATCTCGCGCCGGCGACTGCACAAGCAGCAGAATGTCCTCAGCAAAGATCGCGGGGACAAGGCTTCAGGCGCATCGACGCCGTCGCCTCGCGTGATAAACGCTGCGCCCTCCCTTGCAAAGGCCGAGATGTACGGCATCGACGACAACCGACCGGTCTTCAGCCGCGCCATGGCCCTTGCCGGCCGGGTTTTCATCGAGACCATTCCGCAATGGCTGGCCGTCGGTGCCATGCTGTCGCTGATCTTTGGAGGTTGTTGCTCCAACGTCTTTGCCCTCGAATCCATTATCAAGGTCGAGCGCGAGAGTGGTACGTTTATTTTTCGCGGAGGGAAGATGTAGATTTGGCCCAGGTTTTGTTTCTAGTGATCATTCTTGCTAATTGACTGCGTTGCGTCACAGGGCTCCTCCTCACCTTCGTTCAATTCCTCTTCGTAACTGCCATCGGGCTCCCCGGACAACTTGACAGAACGCGTCCGCCATTTTTCCTCAAACCGAACAAAGTTCCCATCCGGCGCTGGTTAATCAACATCGTTCTGTTCTTCAGCATAAACACGCTCAACAACCATGCGTTCAGCTACGATATTTCCGTTCCAGTTCATATCATTCTGCGCTCCGGCGGCAGCATCACCACCATGCTCGCGGGAAGTATATATGGGAAGAGGTATTCACGGATCCAGGTGGTTGCAGTGCTCCTGCTCACTGTTGGTGTCATCACGGCCGCCTGGTCTGATGCGCAGTCCAAGGTAGGACCAACAGCAGGTACAGCTTCGCGGGCCACTGGATGTATTGCTGACCTGTGATTCAGGGATCAACTCACGAAGAAGCACATGGCAACGCCAGCTTTGCGACTGGTCTAATCATCTTATTCGTTGCGCAAGTCTTGTCGGCGATCATGGGACTCTACACTGAGGAGACATACCGAATCTATGGCCCGCAATGGAAGGAAAATCTCTTTTACTCGCACATTCTATCTCTGCCGCTATTTCTGCCATTTCTGCCATCGCTCACGAAACAGTTCATGAAGTTGGCAAATAGCCCACCGTTGGCGCTCCCATTTCCTGTCGCGGGTGATCATCCCAGCCTGTCGACAGGTATGCAAAGGGGCATGGAGAACATTCAGATTCCGAGTCAGCTCTTCTATCTGATGTTGAACGTCCTGACGCAGTATGCGTGCATTCGGGGCGTCAATCTGCTAGCTGCAGCATCTTCTGCGTTGACAGTGACAATAGTTCTGAACATACGGAAGCTCGTCAGCTTGCTTCTCAGCATTTGGCTGTTCGGGAACCGCCTTGCGTTCGGAACGCTGATCGGAGCAGTGATAGTCTTTTTCGCGGGGGGGCTCTATTCGCTAGACGGGAAGAGGAAAGCTCCAGCTAGGAATCGAGCTTCGAGCAAGTCGTAACAACGTGAGGGTTAAATTTCCTGTATATAGTTGCTTGAGCCATAGATGTTGGACGAACATCCCGATTTCGTTCACATTTTCGGAAGGAGCCGACCGCTCACACCCTCCAAGCAACCTTTGTGTTCAGGGGTAAGGTCCCTGGCGATGGGAGCGGCTAGGGTCGGCATGCGGGCATCCATCTCGGTATCTTAGCCCGCTGAAACAAAGCTCGATCCTGGCGCCCCTTGGCGCGCTAATGCTTGGCTGGCTGGCTGGGATGCGTCATTGCGGGCTGCAGGGAGCTTCGAAGGTTGACACCGCCCACTAAGACATGTCGTCAGCCCAACCAAAGTTAGAAGACATAAGTCTCGAGGCGGTGACCATTTTGCTGCGTCCAACTAGAAACAACAAAAGCGACAGCGAGCGACGTTGGACCGACTGAACTCCATTTCCGCACTTGAAACAGAAAAACATAAGTGCAACGTAGGGTTGGGTCGAGCGAGTTTGTGTCAATTCGGGTAAAAGATGGCAGGTACGTACCCGCCGGAACTGGAGCTGCGAGCTCCATCTTGTGGAGGCAAGAACATGACGCCCTTCGCCGCTGTGTTGCCCCAATGCTTGCTAACTGGGCGAAGAACACGATCCATCGTCAAGCTCGACGTCGCCCAAGCTTCCCACTGCGCAATTGTCGGACCACGATTCGGATAACGAACATACCGCGCATGACCAGAGTGACACAGAATCTGATCGCCAGGATGAACACGGCGCCAACTCACTGGCTGGTGCTGACCATGGCCGACGCACCGAGCGAACAGCTGCAACCGAAATGGACATGCAGGAGGGTATGCTGCCGCGCGACATTCCTAAAAAGACCGCATTCTACGACCGTGTCGCCGACCGCCAGATGACCCATACCGAAGCCAAGCTCTTCTATCAGCGGAGTCAGGCCGAGATACGCAATCAAATGCATACCGCTGCTCAGATCACGCCTCAAGGCAGCCCCCTCATGTCCGCCGGAATTGGGCCCGCCCTGGCTCATATGCCCCCAGAGCTTGTGTACAGCAACCTACCTTCGTCCATGGGCGGCAGCCGAACCCTCGACCCTGAACACAGCCCCGCCGTCGAGCCGCAACCTGGCTTCCCCCTGCGGAGGGATCCCAGCTACTTCAGTGTCGGTGGTGTCCCTAGTCGAGGTAGTCAGGTCGAATTGAACAGCGCGGCGACTGCGACGTCTCCGCCTCCGAGCAACCAGTTCGACCCTGCCGCACAGCAGCCTACACCGCTCAACACTGTATCCGTAGCAGGAATTGGCAGTAGTACATACATGGACGCCGACCCGGAGATTACCGAGGAGCTGAGTACCATCTTCCAGAGTATTCACAAGATTATCGACCTGAGACACAAATACATTCGCCTGTCACTGCAAGGGCCAGCCGCCAACCCAAAGGATGACCCAAGCTGGCCCATATATCCCAGTCCACCAGAGCCCGCTTGGGTCGAAGACCGGGAAAGAGCTATGCGAGACTCCGTGGCTGGAGGAAGTCAGAACAACAGCCTCCAGAACAGCCTCGTCCTCAACCGTCCGGGGGATCAAGCTTCCGAGATCCCTGACACACCACGCAAGTCCAATACGAAGAAGCGGAAGCCAGGACAAGACATAGGTGAAGATTTTGACATGGAGGACCTCCTTCCCCTTTCGAACGCAAGTGAAATGGTTTACCGCTTGGATGACAATGGTGTTTACCAAGTCTACGAGAACGGCCAAGCAGGTGAATCCGGTGCCCCCATTGTCAACGTCCCTACAATTAAGGAGTACTACCTGGACCTGGATGCGATCCTATCAGTCTCGTCGGATGGTCCAAGCAAGAGCTTCGCCTTCCGGCGCCTGCAATATCTCGAGGGCAAGTTCAACTTATACACCCTGCTAAATGAATACCAGGAGACGGCAGACAGCAAGAAGGTCCCTCACCGCGACTTTTATAATGTCAGAAAAGTGGACACACACGTTCATCATTCGGCATGCATGAATCAGAAACATTTACTCCGATTCATCAAGTACAAGATGAAGAAGTATCCAGACGAGATCGTTCTGTTCCGGGATGGCAAGCATTTAACCTTGGCTGAGGTGTTCGAAAGTATAAATCTCACAGCCTATGATCTGAGTATCGACACTCTTGACATGCACGCACACAAAGATTCGTTCCATCGGTTTGACAAGTTCAATCTGAAATATAACCCCATTGGCGAGTCGCGGCTGCGAACCATTTTCCTCAAGACGGACAACTTTATCAACGGTCGCTACCTCGCCGAGATCACGAAGGAGGTCATTGCCGATCTAGAGTCTAGCAAGTATCAAATGGTAGAGTGGCGGATCTCCATCTACGGGAAGTCCCTGGACGAGTGGGACAAACTTGCGGCATGGGTTGTGGACAACAAGCTCTTCTCACACAATGTGCGCTGGCTTATTCAGATTCCACGGCTTTACGACGTGTACAAGGCGAGCGGCATGATGACTTCCTTTGAGCAAATCGTCAAGAACATCTTCCAGCCACTCTTTGAAGTCACTAAAGATCCAACGAGCCACCCCAAGCTCCACGTCTTTCTCCAGAGAGTCATCGGGCTTGACAGCGTGGATGACGAGAGCAAGGTCGAGCGCAGACTCTGGAAAAAATTCCCCGTCCCCAAGATGTGGGATACCAAGCAGAACCCGCCGTACAGCTACTGGATTTATTACCTGTATGCTAACATGACGTCCCTCAATGCTTGGCGCAAGCAACGGGGCTTTAACACATTTGTTCTTCGGCCTCACTGTGGAGAGGCAGGAGACAGTGAACATCTTGCGGTTGCTGCACTGTGCTGCCACAGCATCAGTCACGGCCTATTACTCCGCAAAGTACCGCTCTTGCAGTATGTGTTCTATCTTGAACAGATCGGGATTGCCATGTCACCTCTGAGCAACAACGCCCTCTTCTTGGCATATGAGCGCAATCCTTTCCACCAATACTTCAAGCGCGGCTTGAATGTGTCGCTGTCCACCGATGACCCCCTCCAGTTTGCATTTACGAAAGAACCTTTGATCGAGGAATATGCCGTTGCTGCCCAGATCTACAAACTCAGTCCCGTGGATATGTGCGAGTTAGCCAAGAACTCAGTCAAGCAAAGCGGCTACGAATTTTCGATCAAGCAGCAGTGGCTAGGGTCCAACTTCGACCAGCCAGGAGCCCGAGGGAACACTATGGTGAAGACCAATGTGCCAGACAGGAGGGAGGAATTCAGATACCGAACTCTTCTAGAAGAACAACAGATGTAAGCTTATCTACCCCGTGGGTTAGATGTTGAGATGCTAACATTTTATAGGGTGGAGAGATACACCGCGTCAGCATCAGCCAGCGCCACCGAAATCAACGGTAGTGTCCCGCAGAACGGCGTTCCCAGATCTCCGATACTTGCCTCTAGGACGAATGCCGCCACGGTTGTCTCGGCACCTGCACCGGACTCAAAACAGCAGAGCCATATTTCTCTTCCTGTCTACGGCACACGCTCGCAGATTGATACGAACAGTTCGAAGGGTGCCGTAAACCAATCGCAAGTTTTTGCAAGCCCTGTTGCGGCGTCGCCATTGGTAGGGGTCTCTCCGGGTATTGGACTCACAGGACTGGATAGTTCGGGAGCACACGAACCGCATCTCTCAGGTCATGAGCCACGGTACTTCCCTGGTGTTGTACAAAGGCGCAGAGGAAGCACAAGACAAAGTTCAATGCACGAAAGTGATGAAAACGTGGGAAAGCGGTTTTCGGGAAGGAAGGAGAATTTGGGAGAGTAATGTGATGTTTAGCAAGTTGTGAGCCATCATCAACAAAACTCGACACTAGTATTTTTCCATCTTGTTTGGACACGAGGAATTGATCAATATTGGAATCTTGAAAACTGGATGTGTTTGCTTCCTGACTGGATAACCATAGAATTGGGTTACCTATGACATATCACGTGTTCGGTATCGGCGGTGGGTGCCTTTGCACAGTTGCCAGCACCTGAACTTGTAATCTATGCATGCTTTATTCTGCGCGGTTCCCAGCCACCGTGGCGGATTGGCGTTATCTCCAAGGCATAAACCAAGTAGTAGAGAGTGACAAGAGCAGGAAATGAAGCTTTATGTCGACGCGGCATTGCGGTGGGCAGTTGATGTGCTTCAGCAGCATTACTGAAACACTTTCTGGGAATAGCCCCATCCGGCCCTGTTGTGCAGTTTGCGGTACTTTACGGCTTGGCAATCCTAAGGAACTGTCGAGCAGCACATGCTTATTTGGTTGTTTTACGCCTTATTAAACTAGTGTTGAATGTCGGGAGCAATTTTTTTCCCCTTCTTATCCTAAGATGTTAATCTTGAAAATCTAACACCTTTACATCGTATTCATACAACACTTATTAAACATTCTAATTTTTAGGTTATTTTAGAGGTTCCCTTCATAAGTACTCCTGAATTGTTATTTATTTAAGCATTAAAACCTAATAACAAAGTGCATTTTCAATTGTTTCGTAACAGAGAGCAATTCAAGGGACCCCTCTTAATTCTTGGCGCCCAGCCCCATTTCAGAAAACGCCACACCTCCTCGATTGTTGCCGCGGGCCTGACCGATCCACTTCGACCCCTAACGCAACTTCTTCCACTTGCGTTTTGGTGGACAAGAGTTTTGTTTGCGTCCGCCGCATTGGAAGCACGGCTCCAACGTGCCGCCGCCCACGGCCCCCACTATCTCGAACGACACTGGCATGCTCGATGCTATCGCTCTCGCGGAACTAAAGCGATAAACAGGCACCGTACCCGACCATGGGTTTCCTTGGCGTTTACAAGGCCGTCTACGACTACGCTCCCCAGGCCGAGGGCGAGTTGCAGATCGCCGAGGGCGACATCTTGTACGTGCTCGAGAAGAGCGAGGATGACGACTGGTGGAAGGCCAAGAAGAAGGCAACGGCTGAGGACGAGGACGAGCCCGTGGGCTTAATCCCTAATAATTACGTCGAGGAGGTACGTGTCTGCGCCTAGTCTGCACGTCGCCATGGCTCGCTGTGCAACCTGCTGATCTGAATTCGCCATCTAGACCCAGCCCAGCGGGAAGGCCCGCGCCCTGTACGAATACACTCGCCAGACCGATGAGGAGCTGTCTTTTCCCGAGGATGCGCAACTGGCCGTCTTCGATACATCCGACCCCGACTGGATCCTTGTCGGCTACGATGGAGATTTCGGCTTCGTCCCTGCTAATTACATCGAAATGGGGGATGGCGCGGGCCGGCAGGAGGACGACGAACCGGACCATGAACCCGAACCGGCGATACCTGCACCACCCCCTCTTCCTATTAGGACACCGAGCGATGTAGTAAGTCCGCCTCTGCCGATGAGGAGTGTACCCTCCGAGCCAAGTAGTCCAACCACGCCCAACCCGGCAGCGGCGTTGGCCGGACTCATGGCGGGCGCCGCCGCCGCCGCCGCCGCCGCCGCTACCTCGCACAAGCCGGCTCCGATTTCCTTGCCCCCGCGTCAGCCATATTCTCGGGATGAAGAAGAGGAAGAGGAAGAAGTCAAGTCCCCTCCGCTCCCGACTCGTCCTCGTGGCGATTCCCAACCCTCGCCGGTTGAACAACCATATAGGTCGCCGCCTCCTGATCGGCAGAACCATGACGAGTATAGCCCTCGGTCACCACCACAGACACCTCAGACAGCGGCCATCACACCCGGCGGATTTCACATGTACAATATCAATGAGATGATGTCCGTGATGGGTAAAAAGAAGAAAATGCCCACGACACTCGGTATCAACCTGAGAACAGGCAACATTCTTGTCGCTCCCGAACGTAACTCGGATGGTCCATCACAAGACTGGCCGGCATCAAGCATGACGCATTACTCCAGAGAGGGCAAGCATGTCTTCATGGAACTTGTGAAGCCCAGCAAGAGTTATGACTTTCATGCTGGTGCGAAGGACACGGCCGAAGAAATAGTTGCTATGCTTGGCGAACTCGCGGGCGCTGTGCGGGCCGAGGGCCTTCGGGAGGTCATCATGGCCGGCACTGGACACACGCAGAAGAAAGGCAAGGTTCTCTATGACTTTATGGCGCAGGGCGATGATGAGGTCACCGTTGGTGCCGGCGACGAAGTCATCATCCTCGATGATGCCAAGAGCGATGAATGGTGGCAGGTGCGCCGCATCAAGAACAACAAGGAGGGTGTCGTCCCGAGCAGCTACATCGAAATTGTAGGCACCATTGATGCCGCACCCCCGTCGTCCAGCAGCGGTATCAACGCCGGTCGGTCTACCGTGGAGCAGAACAGGCTTGAAGAGCAGCGACTGACCAAGGAGGCGGTCAAGGCGGCTCAGCGCGAGGAGCAGAGGGAGCGGGAGAGGGAGAAGCGCGGTTCAGAGGTAGGCCCTGGTTTGCGTTTACCGGAGCGACATAGTAGTCTTTCATCTCGAGATAGTAACACAGTGGGCCAACAGCGAAGCAAACGTGAAAACGGACGGGCAGAAGGATCGGCATCTGCGAGATCGAGCAAACCCAGTAAGTGCTCTTTCCTCGGTTGTAGGAGTGACACTGACGTCTGCAATCCGATATAGAACCCGACAAGGCGAAGGTCCGCGAATGGACCGACCGCACCGGCACCTTCAGCGTCGAGGCGCAGTTCCTTGGCATCAAAGACGGAAAGCTGAATCTGCACAAGATGAACGGTGTCAAGATTGCCGTTCCCGTATCTAAGATGTCCACGAAGGATCTTGAGTACGTTGAACGCATCACTGGCCTATCATTTGACGAGGACAAGCCACTATCCGAACTGAAGAAAAAGGCCGGTAGCGAGTCGTCCAGATCGACCTCGCAGATTGGAGCGACGATTGAGCAGCCTAAGAAGCCCGACTATGATTGGTTTCAGTTCTTCCTGGGATGCGATATCCAAGTTGGACTTTGTGAACGATATGCGCAATCATTCACAAGAGACTCAATGGACGAGAGTGTCTTGCCCGACGTCGATGCAAGTGTGTTACGGAACCTGGGCTTACGCGAGGGAGATATCATCAAGGTGATGCGCTTCCTCGACAACAAGTACGGTCGGACTAAGAAGGCTGGCGGTGCCGACGAAGGTGAAGGGGGTTTGTTCTCAGGGCCAGGCGGCACACTCAGGAATAACACTCGGAAAGGCCGCCCTGCGCCGCCCGTCGAAACAAACAACACGGTCGATCCAAAGGCGTTTGGTTTGCAGAAGGATGGAGACGGCACTACGCCTTCTCCTACTGCGACAACGCCAACAGCGACAAGTTCCTCTGCACCATCTAAACCCGCAGGGGGCTTTGACGATGACGCGTGGAGCGTCAAGCCGGCCAAGGCACCAGCAGTGGAGCCGGCGGCCCAGACAACAGCAACTCGGCCTCCCGAGTCGGCCGCCGCTGCTGCTCCCACCCCGGCTGCAGCGGCGCCGAAGCCCACCAATCTCACTGGGGCGCTGCAAGAGCTTTCCCTGTTGAGTCAGCCACTACAGCCAGAAAAGGTACAGCCACCAGCTCCGGCCGCCCCGGCTCTCAATTTGGCCCCCGCCCCGGCGCCGGCTCCGGTCCCTGCGGCGGCGCAAATTCCCCAACCAACTGGTGCAACCCCGCAGTTCTTCACTGGTATGCAACCTCCAGCTGTCAACGGACAACAGCTTGGCCAACTCCCACAGGCCGCTGCCCGCCAACGGCCGCTTGCTCCCCAGTACACCCAAGGTCAGGGTGCCCTGATGCCACCACCTCCATCACGGCCCCTCTCTGCACCTCAGTCAGTGCAGCCTAGCTCTTTCACGCCGCCGCCTCTGCAGCCTCAATTTACTGGATATCCGGCTCAGGTGGCGCCTCCGGGTCAGAGTCTGAATGATATTGCCCAGCAACGGCTTCAAGCACAGTACACGGCGATGCAGATGCAGGCTCAGCCCCAGCAGATGCCCATGATGCCCATGGCAACAGGGATTCCCCAACAATCATTCCCTAATCAATTTATTCCGCAGCCTACGGGCATCATCAATGCCCCGCAGCAGATGCAGAGTCCATTTGCTGATCCCCGGCAGATGGCCATGCAACCGCAGCCGACTGGTTTTGGCTTCGGCCAGCAGCCCCAGCCTCAGGGGTTCGGCGTAAACTCATTCCTCCCGCCACCACTTGAGCCACAGCGGACAGCTGTACCGGTGCCACAAATGCAGATGCCTCAACCGACTGGCTTCGGGGGCGGATTCGGGCAACCTCTGCAACAGCAGCCGGCCCAAGGATTCGGGTTGCAAGCACCAGCTCAGCCGCTTGTGGCCCAGAAGACGGGACCACCTCCGCCAGTGCGCTTTGGCGTGAATCCCGATGCCAAGAAGCTCGCTCCGCAACCCACAGGAAGGAGGGCTAATCTGGCCGCTGCAAGTAAGTTTACCACTTGTTCATGCTCACCTGTTGTATCCTGGCCAATCACTGACTTGTTACAGCGCCGCAAAATCCATTTGGGTTCTGAGCGACCACTTCCGACGTACATAATGCCTGATTGTATGCGGACGGGGCTGACGCGATTAGAGGGCACGAGCAGTGTAGAACAAAGTTGATGGGTCTAATTAATGAGAACCTTAAAAGACGCGAAGACGAAACATGTAGGGTCATTATTGTGGGAATGGAGAGTGGGAAGATTAGGGGGATAGGGAGGACTGGACGCATTGCAGGTGTTTTTATTTATTTAATTTGCTGTCTATGTCTTGCCTTATACATGTCCAGAGCGTTGTAGCGATACAATGGTACTTTGTTCTTCATCTGTTTCCCTAAAGTTACACCGAGTATACTATATACTCCTTGTCCTAGTCACGCGATATACAGTGGACTCTACCCGGAGTGGTCATCCATCAGCCACATTCATAAGCTGAATCTCTCACCGCCCCTCCCACATGCAACCGTACCTGCTAGAAAACTCGGGATCCCGTCTGTTCTCCTCTAGATAACCCAGTGAGGGCCAAACTAGTAGTTGGGTCGGTGGCGACCAGCGAATCCTTGGTGTTATACGTAACGTTTTGTTGATGGTCTTCGCTTTTGCCAGTATAGGCGTTGCTAGCCTGGTGGTGGTGATAGTGCCCGCGGTCCCGGCAGCTTTAGTTAGGTAGCCTGATACAGAGTAACCTCTGTGTGTTCTGATCATTGTCAACGTTGCCGGCGTTACGTAGCTAGTAGGGTTTGCGAAGGGGTTTGTTACGAGGAGTTGAATGGACTAAACGGGCGGAGGGTATGGGTTGGAGTGATGTTGTGACACCGGATTGGTGTTGCATACCTGACACTCACCACACTTAAACGTGCTGGATTTCTCTACTATGACTTTGCCGGATTGTCAGTCCAGATACCACATGCTATGGACTGGGAGCAGAGCATATCAGGCAAGCTGACTATGCCCTAACACACGGGATTATTTCCCATTCCACGATAGAACAGATCAACAATTTCGAGCTATGAAAGCATCCTATACAGCCCCAAAAAGGTCGATACGAATACGCCGAGACACCCACTCGTCAAAAATGCTTCGCTCACGCCAAATCCACGCGCCCAGCCTCGTACAGATGCAGCAGGGATCACAACCATTTCAAAAGAGGAACAGCCCATTCAATACACACATCCCCGATAACGTCCATGAACCTTCAATGTCTTCGAGACATTAGCCAAATTATCAAGCCGATAGGATATTCAAGTCTTTTATTGGATGGTTCCTTCCCTCAACTCCTCGCTATCGGGGATGACATCTTCAATGGAGTGTTGCCGTCTGTGCTTGATGGGCTGCTTGCCGTCCCTGCCCGTGACGACAGCGGCAGCCTTGCCATCGGCGCCAACGATAACCTTTTCGTTCTCCTTGGCCGGCTCGAAGCGCTTCTTGACAGCCGCAATCATCTTGACGAACCAGAACCAGTTAAGAGTGTTGAGGATGATATTGCTGACAATATAGACTCCGGCCAGCCACACGGGCACCGGCGAGGCATCTTTGACGTAAACCATGGGGTTAACGTTGGGATCGGCGAGGGTGGCATTGGACGTAATTAGGGCAGCCGAGACGTAGCCGGCGTCGGGGGAGTTATGGACACCCAACCACAAGTCGCGGTAGACAACCAGTGACTGCCAGGTACCCCAGATGAGACGGCATGAGAAGAAGGTGAAAAGCAGGGCAATGCCATTGTACAGCTGAGCGCGGGTGCCAGTCATGTTGAGCTTGTCAAAGAACCAGTGGATGTTGAGGAATGGGGTGGAGAGCTCGTAGAGAATGAAGACGGTCGAGTAGTAGTTGAGGAAGGGTTTCTGTAGTCAATCAGGTTAGCGGTGGTGTTGGGAAAAGCATAAGTGAGGGAGACACGCACGAAGCCAAACGAATACACGGTCAATGCGCTCGCGGCGTGGGCAAGCAGGCCCAGACCGAAGACGTCAATGAAGAGCAAGGTGGTGATCAGATCCCACACGAAATAGCCCGCAGCCAACGCCTGAATGAAAGCCGAGGCGCCATCATAAGCCCACAATCGCTGCTGCCAGTCCATCTGGCGGCGTTCATCATCAACCCACATAACCCAAAGAGCCAGAGTATTGATCAGGGTGCTCTGGACGAGCGAGACGATGTGGGCGTCCCAGTTGGCCTTTTTGCCGCGCGAATGGCGTGGGTAGTAGTTTGGAAAGAGCCATGTCGAGAGGATTGGCGACACGACGAGGTGGATAAAAGTGTAGAAGAGAGCGGCGCCGAGCACCTCATGAACGTGCAGAGGCAGCGTCGGCAGGTCGAAGCGGTCGGCCAACGGCTGCACGGCCTTGCTGAGGGCCGGTATGGCCGGGATCGGAAAGGGGTCTCTCATGGTCAAGCGCTCGATTCCGTGCCGGCTTTGCGGGGAAGGAGGAAAAAGAGAAGGGGATGACGCTGTGCGCCAACGGTGGTGGGCGTCGCTTAATTAATTTGGGGGAGCACTTCGATATATACCAGGTACCTGGGGGCGGGCTGGATGGCGTTATGAGCCAGCGAGGCTGTCTCGTCAGTAGTCACCAGGCACCCAAAAGGATTGGTTGCCCAACCTCAGCTGGAGCTTTGGGTTTGGGCAGGCGGTCGGCGGCAGGAGGCAGGTGATGGCAGGCACCGGCGCTGTAAAACGTCAGATGGTTGGTTTACACGAACCAGCCATGTGCGCTGCACTTATTTGTTGGCAGCCATGACTGTTCTCTGTCAAAGCATCCGCTCTTGGCCCACAGATTGGACAATGTGGAAGCGCAAGAGCTGGAGGGAGCCTTTTTGTTGGGAGCTTGGCACCGCTAGGGCTCGCTATCTTATCGGCGATACCCACCATCCGTGGTACCTATACCTGATCTAACCGCTAGGCCTTGTGCGACGAGTAGGTACAAGCTACAAGTGGAGTTTAGAGGGATCTGGGGAGCTGGGTCACGAGTCCACTTCACAATGGTGAATTCACCACAAAGATACCGTGGCTTAGAAACTCTGTGGTCCTTTCTGCAGCCACGGAAGATGTTCTGAGTGGCACAATCTTCAGCCGTTTCTCCGGAATCTTGGGGTTGGGGCCAAGTTGGCTGGCCGAGACTTGTCGCCCAGTGCTCGGAACAAGTAACCCGCGGATCCTACTCACAGCGAATGTGTTTAATTCCGGCGGTGCCAGGCCATTCAACACTAGTACCGTGTGTCGGGTTTGAGCAAGTTCAATAGACTTCGAAATACTGACGGTTAGGATGAAATCGGCCTGGCGCTTGGAATGTTGCCGTACTAACAGGCACGCGCTGTACTTGCCGTGTATCAGGATGTGATCATAGCGCTGGAGACGACCCACCTGTTCAACGGCTGAACACACTGGAGTGAACCACAGTCCAGCAACAGCGATGGCCAAGTCAGAACAAGCCTTGCGGCCCTTCCTCGGACAAGAATCAGATGCATCTTTGCATCACTGAGAATAGGATTGATTTTCAATTACCAAGAGTCACAATCAACAACTCCAACCTCCCAATCCCTCTCAGGTGTGACTTGGCTTCAATCGCTAAGTGAGGCAAGCACGACACCCCCACCAGCTTGACATTTAGAGAGGCAACATGGCCGACATCCTTTACGACCTCCTCAGTCAATCAGAGTCGCCGAATCCTAGGACAGCGCCAGATTCAAGTTCCCTGGAATATCTCACAACCTTGTCATCTCGCCCACTCGCTTCACTGGCAACCGCTGAGCCTCTTGCTCTCTCACAGTCGTCACATGGGCTGCTACTCTCGCTCCAGGCACTATCCAAAAAGTCGCACAAGCAAATAATTGACTCGGCAACACACCATGCCACACTCGCGTCAACCTTGCCCGCCCTAGCTGCTAGCACAGCTGAGTTGCGGAACTCTATTCCCAAGCTTGACAGCGAGGCTGTTCGCTTTTCCACCACATACAACAAGAGCGGCGAAAACGACGTGCTGGCCCGCAGGAAAAAGGCTCTTTTGCTCTCACGTAATGTCGAAAGGCTTGTCGATGTTCTTGAGTTGCCTACATTGCTCTCGACGGCCATTTCTACGGCGCCCGTCGACTACTCGTCTGCTCTGGATCTGAATGGACACATTCGTCGACTCCACTCACTCTATCCCAAGTCGTCCTTGGTCACGTCCATATCGACGCAAGCAGAGGAGGCGATGCGTTTGATGGCGGCGAACCTCATTCTGTCGCTAAAGTCACCTGGTCTCAAGCTAGCCGCCTCGCTCCGGACCGTCAGTTGGCTACGTCGCGTGCTTCCAGACTTGGAGCCAGCCGGAAGTGGCGTCTCTGATGAAAGACATGACTCCCAAGAACGAGTTCTCGGTGCTCTCTTTTTGGTTTGCCGTCTGGCGACATTGATGGCCATGCTCGACGCTCTTGAACCTCTGCGCGTGTTGGCGGACCAGGAAAAGGCACGACAAAAAGCCATTGGCAGCGGCAATGCCTGGTCCGGAGGGCAGCAGACAGAGAGGTACCTGAAACGGTATATTGAGATCTTTCGCGAGCAAAGTTTTGCTATAGTCTCAATGTTCAAGAGCATCTTTCCCATGACAGGATCACCGGGGGATACGGGGGCAACGGCCGAGCACCATGATCCGCTGGAACCAATACCAGCTGCCCTCGCAACCTTTCCGCTATACCTCGTGGACATGTTATTAGAGACCCTCAGGCTATACTTGCCTACCGTGAAGGACCAGGCATCGCGAGACAGCTTGCTGACACAAGTCTTGTACTGTGCAGGGAGTTTAGGTCGCTTGGGAGGAGACTTTGGCTTGTTCCTGGCTACGCTAGATGTTGGCAGTGATGCTGAAGAAGAATGGGTCGAGGTTGTCAAGCGCCATCGTGCTCTTGCTGGACGGTTAGAGTCGATTGTGGGAGAACAGAAGAAGACGGGCCCATAGATCAAGGAGCACATCTGTATAAATACCATGGGTTGCACTGAGAAAGAGATCAGAAATATTCTCACATTAACTACCGTTGTTTCCCTTGGAACCTTACGAAGCCGTCAGGCTGATCTGTCTGTCGCAGAGAGATGCTACTCAAACCCTAACCCCCAGTCCTGCGGCAGACTGGTGGTGGGGCCATCTAAAAAACGGCCCTGGCTTCAATGCCGTCATGCCAAGTCCGATGAGTGCTGGAACGTCTCGGAGCATCCCATTGCGGCTGCTGCTTTCCGCCAACCGTTCCACTCCTCAAAACCTCTCAGCCTGTCATGGCCGGTCCGTCGTCTCTTGATCACCTCGACTGTCTTTCCTGACCCTGTCTAGACTCGAGTCTTCGCTGTACTCTAGGGTCAGCATCGGCCATTTCTGCAACCGCATCACTGTCACCAAACCTAACCTGCGCCGCCATGTCCGATGGCTCCCGCAGGACGTCCCCAAAGTCGAGTGCGTCTCCTGCTTTTTCCCCATCTCCCCCTGTACACTGGATCCTAAATATCAACCCAAACAGCATTCCACTTCGCCGCTGGACTCGGCTCCGGCGTCCTCTCCGCCGTGCTCCTCCAGCCCATTGATCTCCTCAAAACCCGCGTCCAGCAAACGGGCAGCCAGCACTCACTCAGCGCCGCCGTGGCCGAGATCCGTGCCGCCCCGTACCTCCTACCAGCTCTGTGGCGCGGATCCGTCCCCTCGGCCCTTCGCACCGGGTTCGGCTCCGCTATTTACTTTTCCAGCCTCAACGCCATCCGCCAGCATGCCGCGCGCGTTCCCTCCTTCACACTGGCCCTTCCGGGGAAGCCCACAGCAACAGGTGGTACTTCGTCTTCGTTGCCGAAGCTGTCTAACACGGGGAATCTACTCGCCGGCGCTGTGGCGAGGTCTTTCGCCGGCTTCATCCTCATGCCACTGACCGTACTCAAGGTTCGGTACGAGAGTAGTCTGTACCAATACTCGTCGCTGGTGGGCGCCGCCCGCGATATTACCAGCCGCGAGGGGTTACGTGGCTTTTTTGCGGGGTTTGGCGCAACAGCGATACGGGACGCGCCCTATGCGGGGCTGTACGTCTTGTTTTATGAGCAGAGCAAGAGGAGGCTGAGTAACTTTTATGGGTCATCACCGACGACAGAAATAGGAGAGGCAGGGAATGACAAGATGAAGAGGATGGGGGTGTCGACGGCAGCTGGGATTAATTTTGCCTCGGGTGTGGTGTCGGGTGTGGTTTGCAGTGTGATTTCGAACCCGTTTGACGCCCTAAAGACGCGCATCCAATTGCAGCCGGTTGGCTATCGCAACATGGTGCATGCCGCGAGACGTATGGTTAGTGAGGAGGGCTTTCGCGTCCTGTGGGATGGGCTGGCCCTACGCATGAGCAGGAAGGCCTTGAGTTCGGCGCTGGCGTGGACCGTGTATGAGGAGTTGATTCGCCGCGCTGAGGTCACCTGGAGTGGTGGGGGTGATGTTGGCGGTGGTGGTAAGGCGAGGGGTAGCTTGTGATGTGCAATGTCGATCACATTCTGCCATCCACTCACTCCCTCGATTGTACCATGAACCTCTCTCCTCTTGTCCCCTCTCATATCCCCCATCGATACCATTTCCCCGGTGTTAACACTACGGGGATCTCTGTACAAAAAAAAGCCAAAACCGAAAGGCAAAGCCCGCTCATCTCAATAGCATCGGAGTTTAGGGTCCTGGGTTCAGGGAATAAACTGGATCCGATTCTCATATACGACTTTTGGGTTCAGGGGACGCAGGACGGTGGACATACAAGACAATATACGATAAGACAGGCCGGCTTGTACGATATTAACCAAAGCTGTTGTGGGAAGACACAAATGGCATAGATAGGTACCCGACACATGATACCCGAACTTAGACATCTCAATTCAATTCACAAAGCATACGAGACTAATCCCAGAACGCCAAGAGGGCAAGAAATCCACGCAGAATGTACCTAGGGCCTAGACAACGTAATGGTAAGTGGTATTGACGGGAAATGAAGCTCTCTTCATGCTATTCATAACAGTCATCACTGTATTCCTCTTTCCTCCTCTATCCACACCCTCTACTTGCCCGTCCGCTTTCTTGCTTTTACTGCACAGACAGCCAAGACAAGGCAGTTGAGTGATGCCCAAAGCCGAATGACATAAAGCAAGACAGTTAACGTAGGGCAGCGTATTTAAAAGAAAACCACGAAAAGGAACTTTAAAGCAGCGAGAATGGAGATTTAGAAATCAGAAACAAGCTGGAGGAGAAACAGATGAGAATCCCAACAAAGCAGAATACGTAGAAGCCTTTCCTTTCAGACCTGAGCCCTAATTCAAATCCAGAATCCGCGAGTCAAGCAACCAGCGGCGAGTGAGGGCATTGTCCACTGACGTCATGCAGCTGGGTGAGACACATCTGGGCGTCAGTTAGTCTGAGGCTAGACCACCCACTCGCTGGGTATTAGCAACCAGTCCCAATGCGAGCCCGAACCATAAACCCATTCTAAGTGAAACCAAATACATTGCAAAACCAAAACAACTTAAGGCATCACACAAAACTGGATAGAGGATGACATATGCCTCCTTACGCAGGGCGCACACCAGCCAGGTACATGAGCAAGCTGGGTGACTTGCTACGGCGACGGCTGTGGGATCGCTCCTTCTTGCGGACCCACTCGAAGTTGGCGTCGTCGTCCCAACCGTGGTGATGGTGGTGCTTCTTGTCCTTGATCTCGAGCACCACCTTCTCCTCGCGCTTCTTGGTGATGAGGCGGATCTTGCGAGTATGTTCCCAGAGCATATCCTGCTCCCACTCAGGCACCCAGCGTTTGACGAGGATGTATCCAGGTTCCTACTTTTGGGTTAGCATAGGCCCTGGGAGTTCCAAGTACGAGGCTGTGGTTGGCTTACCGTATCGTACTCCCAGTCAATCTTGTAAAAGATGAGCGTCTCAATGTCCACGTGACGGAGGGACATGCGAGTATACGTGGGCCGCTGAGCCTCTCGTCTCCTCTCTTCTCTCTCCTCCTTCTCCTTGTCATCCTTGTCCTTTTTGATGCGCTCCTTCTTTAGGATAGCCTCAATTTCCTTCTCGCTCAGGCCAGAGCGGGCGAGATCGACTCGGAGACGTTCCTGGTACTCTTTGTCCGCCTTCTCTTTCTCAAGGCGCTCCTTCTCCTTTTTCTCGGCTTCCTTGGCCTTCCACTTCGCGACAGCTTCCTCGGCGTCCTTCTCGCGCTGCTTGCGCTCTGCCTCCTCCTTGGCCTCTTTCTCAAGACGCTCCTTCTCCACCTTCTGGCGGATGCGCTCTTCCTCTGCTTTCTGCTGCTGGGATTTCTTGAGGCGTTCAGCTTCAACCCTCTCATGATACTCCATCATGCGTTTCTTCTCGGCCTCTGCCTTCTCATCCGCCTCTAGCTGTTTCAGCCTGAGCTCGCGCTCCATGCGGCTCTCGTTGACTCGCTGTTCGTTCTTCTTCATCTGATCTTCAAGCTCCATCTTGTGACGGTAATCTTCCATGCGGCGCTCTTCTTCGCGTTTCCTCCTCTCCTCCTTGTACCTTTCATCCTCAATCTGGTGGCGGATGCGCTCCTCACGCTCGCGATCAGTCTCCTTCTCGCGGATGCGATCAAGCTCCATCTTGGCGCGGTCCCTCTCGGCATCGTCTTTATACCGCTTTTGAAGCTGCATTTCCTCCTCACGACGTCTAATCTTTTCCAGCTCTTCCTGGGTATGGCGCCGGTCGAACTCGTCTTTGTAACGCTTCTCGAGCCGCATCTCTTTCTCATGACGCTCGATTCGCTCAAGCTCGGCCTTGGTGCGGCTCAGCTCCGCGTCTTTCCCGTAGCGCTTCTCGAGCTGGAGCTCCTCCTCACGTCTTTGGTTGGCGAGTCTGAGGGCTTCGAGCTGCTCCCGAGCCCTCTGGAGCTCCATCCTCTCCCTAACATCATCGTAGCTGGCAGTACTAGAAGCACGGCTATGGTGGCTGTGGTGGCTGTGGGAGCGACGGTGGCGACGGCGGTGATGGTAGGAATCGTCAGATGAGTAGTTCGAGTCACCGTCCGAATTGTCATTATGAATGTTGTTGTGGATAATCACGGGAGCAGGAGCAGGAGCAGGCGCCTGGCTGGGCGGGCTGGAGCGGCGCTCACGCGAACGAGAGCGCGTGTGAGTCGCAACGATGGTGCGCTCCGGCTGGAGGTAGACGGGGGGCTGCTGGTAGTAGGGACGGTTGTCCCGGACATCCCGAGTCACCGTTTGGATGTAGTGCGGGCCGGCGGGAGGAGGGGGCCGGGGACGCGCCGGTGAGCGATCCCGCTGCATCACACGGCGGACACGGACGTCGATGGACGACTCGTCGTCGCTATAGCGGTCCGAGTAGCTAGACATAGTGAGACAGCTGCAATGTACTATTCGGACCAAGTACACAGGCGTTGTCTGTCAAGCAACCGAGTGGGGGTTTCGTCGGTGCCGAGTCGCTTGGGATGTTTACTCTCCGGATCAAGACGATAGCGCACTTCACAGGCCAGGTCCTGGGTGTGTTCCTTTTGAGAAGAAGAAGAAGAAGAAGAAGAAGAAGAAGAAGAAGATGATGATGATATGTAGAAGGAAGAGTCAAAAAATGGAACTTGTGGCAGCGGCGCAGAAGGTGGGGGGGTCAGGAGGAATTGCAAAGCGGCCAACGGGGCGGGGTACGACCCACCATTTATCGAATTGCGGTGGTCAAGGGTGAGGGAGGGGACGGGTCTGAGGAGCGGAGGGGTAAGGGTAAGTGTGGAAGGAGGGGGGCATTGGGCTTGCTCGTGGTAATCTCTCGCTCACGGGAGGGAAAGAAGACGAGCTGCCTCAAGTGTGGATGTATATCCATGTACTCTGAACGTGTGACATGCGAGATTGGGCCCACGGCCAAGCGTCGCTTTGTTAGGCAGAACTTGAGGGAACATCAGGAAGGTCCGGGTGGGCAGCACTTTCCCAGCGCAGATGCCTCATGGTTGGCTAGGATGCGGGATGGAGGGGTGGAGGCGTGTCCCGGGGCTGCAATAAGCGGCATGATGGCCGAAGCACGAAGCAGTCGGAGAGGCCCAAAACGACTGGTGGTTGGGGGCTGGCTGATGGCTTTGAACCTACCGAGCCATCTTCCTCCCTGGTTTTCCCACTCCCATTCCCACCAAACCTCAGTGATACCCTGTGGCTGGCTGGCTGGCAGAAAGGCGAGGGGCTGAGTTTGTAGAAGCCGGGCAGCGCCGATCAATCGGACGGGGAAAGAGCTATTCGTACAGCGAACATGAACGATCGAGACTGTCCGGAGAAGACACACATGAGAGCAAACTCAATCTCCGTGCTCTTGCTGCCGCCGCCCGTCTGCGCCATTCTGGCTGTCGGAGTGGGAGCAAGGGTGACTGATTGATCCCCTTGGTCTTTGGTTCATAGGGAGAGGAGTAAACAGCAGCACAATGCATAGGGCTAAGTGAGGGGAAGCTTGGCGAACTTTTGTACCGTCCTCGACCGAGCCCCACCCAGCTGGGCAGACCCGCGTTTTCCAAGCAAATGCCCGAAGTTGTAATCAGCAGCGGCGGCGGCATCTCCATGTCACAGTGACCACCACCACACCCACGCTACACACCCGCGAGGTCACTGCACTTTGTCACGCTGGTACATGGTAATGCGTGCCACAATCAGGAGCATCATAATCATAAAGAACAGCAAACACGCGCAGGCGGGAGAATATACTTGGGGAGCTAGGAAAGGGAAAAAAATAAATAAAGTGTGTATATAGATCTCATCGTTGGGGAGTGATAAGGACCTGAATCGAAACATACACTGTTTCTTTCCCCAGAATGGCGGCAGCTGAAACCGAAACTCCAAGCCGTCCATCTGTTGGGAAAGAAAAAACCTGTCCCCGCAATCGAAGGATTCCTTGGCGTTAGGTCGACACCATTCACACCATGGCATTTTTACATCGTTAGGGTCGCATAAGGCGTGTGCAAGTCACTGCCTAGGTGCACTAGTGTACAGTGTAGTAGTGTACGATTTCCCACAGTACAGCGAATGAACAAGAATAGCAATTAATGTTGTTGGTGGCGATGAGACGCATATAATCCCATCTGCATACGCGGTTCAGAACTCAGTCTCGGGCTTTTACTTCCTCTGACAGGTGGTCGTCTTCTTGGCCAATGTCAAACAGGAACTACATTAGATGAAGCCTATCGACCCCGGCCACGACTAAGACTGGCTGATCTGATCTGTGGGAGGCGCCTTGCCGCGCGGATGCCGCCATGACGGGCGCTCCCGTTTTATTTCGTGACATGGTTGATTGAACCACCTCTCCTGTGTATCACTGTGCGGGCGCGCAGGGGCGGCGGTTAAACTGATATTGACTCTGACGATATATCGCCGCCAACCTCCACTTTGCGGACCCGACAGTTTGGTGCGAGACCACCATCGCCGCCGTCGTCGCCCCGGTACAATTACCCCCCCCCCCCCCCCCCCCCCCCCCCCCCCCCCCCCCCCCGCCCCCCCCCCGCACCAAT